>Ga0208770_1001057_pt1 | contig 14698 bp, 14 predicted proteins | sample AntAceMetag02UK9_FD_184771 | JGI IMG/M metagenome (GOLD analysis project Ga0208770, IMG submission 184771) | Saline lake microbial communities from Ace Lake, Antarctica - Antarctic Ace Lake Metagenome 02UK9 (SPAdes) (version 2) | ecosystem: Environmental > Aquatic > Non-marine Saline and...
AATACATTGAATAAAGTTATTAAATTTTCAAAATCTAAAGATATTAACAAGGGTAGGTTAATTTATTGTCCTCCCTATACTTTAATAAGCTCATTCTCAAAAAAATTTAAAAACTGTCAAATTGGTACTGGTGGTCAAAATTGCCACGAAGGTGAAAACTATGGACCCTACACAGGCTCTGTTAATTCTCGTATGTTAAAAAATATTGGTGCTCAATTTGTGATTATTGGTCATTCCGAAAATAGAGAGACAGGAGAAAATGATAAATTGATAAATCTAAAAATAAAAAGTGCACTAAGGGCAAAACTAAAAGTAATTTTTTGCATTGGTGAAACCCTAAATCAAAAAAAACAAAAGAAAACTAAATCAATTCTATCAAAACAAATTAGAGTTGGCCTGAATAGTATCAAAAATAAATCAAATATCTTTATTGCCTATGAACCTGTTTGGGCGATAGGAAGTGGAATTATTCCAAAATCAGAAGATCTTTTTGCAATAGTTCAATATATTAAAAGTAAATTTAAAGTAAATTTCCCAAAAGTTTTGTATGGAGGTTCTGTAAACACTCAGAATATTACAAGCTTAAAAGAAATTAATAATCTTGATGGTTTTTTAATTGGTGGTGCATCTCAAAATGCAAAAAAATTTATTGATATAGTTAAAAAAACATATACTTAATCCTCATGGAAAACATTTTACTTGTAGTCAACCTAATACTGGCTGTGATTCTAGTTCTTCTGATACTTACTCAAAAATCAGAAGGTGGTGCACTGGGTATTGGAATGTCACAGGATAATTTTATGTTTTCCAGGTCTGCTGGTAATTTTATGAGCAAGGCTACAGCCATAGTTGCAACGCTCTTTATAGTATGTAGTCTGGCACTCACTATAATTTCTAGAAGTGAGCTTACTCCAACATCTTCAGTATTAGATATAATTGAAGAAAAGTCTGATGATACACCCTCAATTCCTGAAAATAATAATTAAATCTTTCCAATTAATAAATTAATCGCTATAAGATAATTCCATGGCGCGATATATCTTTGTAACCGGCGGTGTGGTTTCCTCTTTAGGAAAAGGTCTATCTTCTGCATCTTTAGCTTACTTATTACAATCAAGAGGATTTAAAGTTCGTTTAAGAAAATTAGATCCTTATTTGAATGTCGACCCTGGAACAATGAGTCCATTCCAACATGGTGAAGTATTTGTAACAGATGATGGTGCGGAAACAGATTTAGACTTAGGTCATTATGAAAGATTTTCAGGAATATCTGCTAAAAAAACAGACAATATTACAACAGGAAAAATTTATAGTGATGTTTTAAAAAAAGAACGGAAAGGAGAATACCTTGGAAAAACAGTTCAAGTTATTCCTCATATTACTGATCGTATTAAAGATTTTATAAAAAACGATACTTCAAAAGAAGATTTTGTAATTTGTGAAATTGGTGGAATAGTAGGTGATATTGAGAGCCTCCCTTTCGTTGAAGCTATTAGACAGTTTTCGAATGATGTGGGGAAAAGAAATGCGTTATTCATTCACTTAACTTTAGTTCCATATCTTAAAGCATCAGATGAAATTAAAACAAAACCCACACAACACTCTGTAAAAGAGCTTAGAAGTTTAGGGATACAACCTGATATTATAATTTGTAGATCTGAGAGAGCTATTCCTTTAGAGCATAGAAAGAAAATTTCCTTATTCTGTAATGTAGATATTAAAAATGTAATTCAAACTGTTGATGTTAAAACAATTTATGAGGCTCCAATTAGTTTTAATAGAGAAAATTTAGATAAACAAGTTCTTGAATATTTTAAACTTAAAACAAAGAAAAAAGTTAATTTGAATCCTTGGAAAAAAATTACAAAAATCACTCTAAATACAAAGAAGTCAATTAATATTGCAATCGTAGGTAAATATGTAGATCTTAAAGATGCTTATAAATCCCTTGATGAAGCGCTTACACATGGTGGAATTAACAATAATCTAAAAATTAATTTAGTTAGAATTGACTCTGAGAAATTAAAGATTTCTGAAATTAAAAGAAATCTTAAAGATGTTTCTGGAATTTTAATCCCAGGTGGTTTTGGGAAAAGAGGTACTGAAGGAAAAATTGAAGCAATTAAATATGCTAGAGAAAACAAAATACCATTTTTTGGAATTTGTTTTGGTATGCAAATGGCAATTATTGAATTTGCTAGAAATAAACTTAACTTAAAAAAAGCTACATCTAGTGAATTTGGTAAGGGTGGTATTCCAATTATTGGTTTGATTAGCGAGTGGAATAAAGATGGTAAACTTATCAAGGGTACAGACAAAGATTTGGGTGGTACTATGAGATTGGGGCTTTATGAAGCTAAATTAAAAGATAACTCCCTAATAAGATCAATATACAAATCAAAATCAATTCAAGAAAGACATAGGCATAGGTATGAGGTTAATATTAATTATAAAGAAGGCTTTGAAAAGAAAGGTATGATTTTCTCAGGGTTATCACCTGACAATAAATTACCTGAGATAATTGAGTTAAAAAATCACCCATGGTTCATAGCTGTACAGTTTCATCCAGAATTTAAATCTAGACCTTTAGAACCTCATCCTTTATTCTCTTCATTTATTAAAGCAGCAAAAAAATATAAATGAAAAACATAAAAGTTAATTGTGGAAATATTGAAATTTCTAATAATAATAAAATTTGCATTATAGCTGGCCCATGCCAACTTGAGACAGAGCAGCATGCTATGGATATGGCGGGTAAGATTAAAGAAATTACATCCAAGTTTAATATGGGTTTTATTTACAAAACCTCTTTTGACAAAGCAAACAGAACAAGCTTAAAAGGAAAAAGAGGTGCGGGTCTCGATCAATCTTTACCAATTTTCGATAAGATTAAAAAAGAACTTGATGTACCAATATTAACAGACGTACATAATGCTGAGCAATGTTCAGTTGTAGCCCCTCACGCAGATGTATTGCAAATACCAGCATTTTTATGTAGACAGACAGATTTATTAATTGCCGCAGCAAGAACTGGAAAAATTATTAATGTTAAAAAAGGTCAATTTCTTGCACCTTGGGATATGGTTAATGTAACAAAAAAAATTTCTGATTCAGGAAATGAAAATATTTTAGTCACAGAAAGAGGTGCTAGCTTTGGCTACAATACTCTTGTTTCTGATATGAGGTCTTTACCCATAATGGCAAAAAATGGTTATCCAGTAATTTTTGACGCTACACACTCAGTTCAACAACCAGGTGGCTTAGGTGAAACTAGTGGTGGACAAAGAGAATTTGTAGAATATCTAGCAAGGGCTGCAGTTGCGGTTGGTGTAGCAGGAGTTTTTATTGAAACACATCAAGATCCTGATAATGCACCATCAGATGGACCTAACATGGTTCCTTTAGATAATTTAGAAAAACTACTATCTCAACTATTTGAAATTGATAACTTAATTAAAAAATAAATGAGTAAGATTTTAAAGATTAGAGCGCGTCAAGTATTTGACAGCCGTGGTAACCCCACAATTGAAGCTGAGGTTTATTCAAAAAATGAAAGTGCATCCGCTATCTGTCCCTCTGGAGCATCCACTGGAACTTATGAGGCATTTGAAAAAAGAGACAAGAACAATAAAAAATATCTTGGTAAAAGTGTTTTGAATGCAATAAATTTAGTTAACTCTAAAATTTCTAGTAAACTTAAAGGCGCAAATATTCATGATCAAACACGCATAGATACTATATTAATTAATCTTGATGGTACTAGACAAAAAACAAATTTAGGAGCTAACGCTATTTTAGCCGTATCAATGGCTTCTAAAAAATTATCAGCAAAAATTAAAAAAATACCCCTTTACAAAACATTTTTAGTAAAAAATAATTTTAAATTGCCTTATCCATTAATGAACATTATTAATGGAGGAGCCCATGCAAACAATGGTTTGAGAATTCAGGAATTTATGATTAGACCTGACAAAGCTACAAGTTTTTCTGAAGCCATGAGAATTTGTTTTTTGGTAATTAATAATTTAAGAGATATTATTAAAAAAAAAGGACTTTCAACTTCCGTAGGAGATGAAGGTGGGTTTGCTCCAATGATTAATAGCAATGAAAAAGCCCTAGATTTTGTGGTATCTGCTATTGAAAATGCCGGTTTTAAGAATGGGAGAGATGTCTCAATTTGCTTAGATGTTGCTGCTAATGAATTGTTTAAGAATAATAAATATTCAATTCATTCGAACAAATTTATTTCTGTAGAACAAACAATTAAAAAGTATCAAAAAATTATAAACAAATACAAGATCAAGTCTATAGAAGATCCTTTTGGAGAAAATGACTGGACTTCATGGAATAGTTTAATGAAATCTATCAAGAATGTTCAAGTTGTTGGTGATGATCTTTACGTTACAAACTTAGAGAGGCTTAAAAAGGGGTTTTTAAATAACTCATCTAACTCTATTCTTATTAAATTAAATCAAATTGGAACTGTTTCAGAAACACTAGAGGTTATAAAATTTGCACAAATTATCGGCTATAAAACAATAATATCTCATCGATCAGGAGATAGTGAGGACACTTTTATAGCTGATCTTGCAGTCGGAACAAATTCTAATCAAATTAAAACAGGTTCATTAGCAAGATCAGAAAGAGTTGCTAAATATAATCAATTATTACGTATAGAAGAAGAGCTTGGTAAAAAAGCAACAATGAATAAGATTCATTAATGTTGAGTAAGATAAAAAAAAATTATTTTTTATTAATCTCCACTTTTTTAATTCTCTATTTTTTTTTCAACTTACTTGATGGTGAGAGGGGTCTTTTTTCATACTTTAAGAAGAATGAAATCTTATTGAATTTAACAAAAGAAGAAGCAAGTCTTAGAGATAGAATTAAAGATCTCGAATTTAAGAATTCCTTATTAAGTGACAATCTTGACCTCGATTATGTGGAAACACTATTAAGAGAAAAGTTTTTATTTGGAAAAGAAGGTGAAACCCTTTATATAATTAAAAATAATGACAATTAGACATCCAGAAAAAGTTAACAAACCAGAAAATCCTATCAAAAAAAAACCTGATTGGATCAGATCCAGACTTGTTAACAGTAAAGAATTTTTTTTAACAAAAACTATCGTTAATAACAATAATTTGGTAACCGTTTGTCAGGAAGCAAACTGTCCTAACATTACTGAATGTTGGAGTAAAAGACATGCAACATTCATGATTATGGGAGATATTTGTACTAGAGCATGTGCTTTCTGTGATGTAAAAACTGGAAAGCCTGGAAAATTAGACGCAATGGAACCTGCTAAAATTGCCGATGCAGTTCTTAAGCTCAATCTTAAACATGTTGTTATTACTTCGGTAGATAGAGATGATTTAGAAGATGGTGGATCAAAACATTTCTACGATGTTATTAAACAAACTAGAAAATTAAATCCAAATATATCAATTGAAGTTTTAACTCCAGATTTTTTAAGAAAAGGTGATGCTTATAAAAAAGTTCTAGAGGCTAATCCAGACGTTTTTAATCATAATATCGAAACCGTTCCAAGACTTTACTTAAAAGTAAGACCGGGCTCTAGATACTTTTCATCATTAGAATTGTTAAAAAATGCAAAAATTTTTAATAAAAATATTTTTACAAAGTCTGGTCTAATGGTTGGTTTAGGTGAAATTAAAGAAGAAATTGTTCAAGTTATGGATGATCTAAAAGCTGCAGACGTTGATTTTTTAACTATTGGTCAGTATTTACAACCATCAAACAAACATCACCCACTTGATCGATACTATCACCCTGATGAATTTAAGGATTTTGAAACCATTGCAAAATCCAAAGGTTTTTTATTAGTTTCATCAACACCTTTAACGAGATCTTCTTATCATGCTGATGAAGACTTTGCTAAACTTCAACAAAATAGAATTAATAAGAATTAATGCCTAAAGCTTCAGTTAAGCGCTTAATTGAATGTGATAAAAGTCAACTTATTGATTTAGTTTTAGACATAGAAAAATATCCAACTTTTGTACCATATTGTATTGATGCAAAGGTATATGAAAAAAAAATTAATGATGATTTCATTAATATTATTGCAGATTTAACAATAGGCAAAGGCCCTTTTAAAAATACTTATAAAAGCAATGTAAAATTTAATAAAAAAAATAATTCCATACATGTAACCAATATAAATGGCCCACTTAACCATTTAGACAATAAGTGGATTTTTGAGGATCATGAAAAAGGAACTGAGATTTATTTTGATGTAGATTTTGAAATTAAAAATAAATTTTTAAATATTTTGATGACAACTTCTTTTCAATATGGCCTAGATAAAATTGCAGATGCTTTCCAAGACAGAGCAAATAACTTATTTAAGAGCCAGTATATCCTTTAAAACTTTAAGAGTAGCAGCCTTTTGAATTAAAATTCTTTTTTTATTTTTAAATAAATTTTTTTCAACGGTAATTTTTTTTCCTACTTTAATTCCAGTATAAATTAAACCCACAGGTTTTAGTTTTGTACCACCATTAGGGCCCGCAATACCAGTGACTGATACCGATATGTTTGCTTTACTAATTCTACTTAGATTTTTAACCATTGATAAACAGCATTCCTTACTTACCGCACCATATTTACTGATAATTTTTTTAGGTACTTTCAGAATTTCTGTCTTGGCTCTATTTGAATAAGTAATTAAACCCAAATTAAATACTTTAGATGAACCACTTACAGAAGTAATAGCGCTAGATAACATGCCACCCGTGCAAGACTCTGCAAACGAAATTTTAAGTTTATTTTTACTTAATTTTTTAACAAGTTTTTTAGCTAAAACATTCATTGTGATACGTAGCTTTTAACAAACATGAAGCAAATAACTGTTAGGACCACATATAAACCCGCACAAATATCATCCATTATTACTCCAAAACTATTTTTAAAGTTTTTATCAAAGAAGTTTACTGGAAAGGGCTTCATAATATCAAAATATCTAAATAATAGAAAAAATAAAATATAGTATGTAATAGCCTCACCACTTTCTTTATTGGTACCATGAGAAATCTCATAAAGATAAATCGGTAAGGATTGACCAAGTAGTTCATCAATCACAATTTCACCAGGATCTTTATTTTTACTACTTTCTGTATGTGTGGAAATTGCATAAAAAGAATAAATGAAAATAACTATTAATCCTATTAGAATTATATCTGAGGAAATATTAATTGAGTGAAATAAATAAAAAAGAATAATTGTTGTAGCAAGTGACCCAAAGGTTCCAGGTGCAAATTTAATTTTACCAAGACCAAACATGGTAACAAATAAAGAGTTAAAAACTTTAATCATATTTAATTATTGAGACGATTGCTTCACAGGCTATAGCTTTTTCTTTACCTATCAGGCCTAATTTTTCAGTTGTTTTGCCTTTTATATTAATTTGAGAAGGGGAAATTTTACAAATTTTTGAAATACAGTTAACAATTTTTGTTTTATAATTTTTTATCTTAGGTTTTTCAGTGATGATATTTATATCGATATTATTAATCAAATAATTCTTATTTTTTATTTGACCTATAACTTTTGATAATAATATTGTAGATCGAACATTCTTATATTTTTTATTTTTATCTGAAAATTTCTCACCAATATCACCCATATTACATGCCCCAAGAATAGCATCTGTAATAGCATGTAAAACAGGATCACCATCTGAATGACCTAACGTTCCAAGCTCAAAAGGTATTTTGACTCCTCCCAAATATAATTTTTTATTGGGCACCAATCTGTGAATGTCAAAGCCAATACCATACTTTACAAAATTATTAATCTTTATATCATTATTAATTGTTATTTTTATATTTTTAATTTCACCTTTAATTAACTTAATTTTTTTTTTTGCTTTTATAAATAAGTTAGCGTCATCAGTAATCTCGGAACCTAGTTCATTTTGAAGTTTATATAGCTCACTATAAATAAAAGCTTGTGGTGTTTGTGTTAGATAAATATTCTCTCTCATTACGTTCGATATTTTATTTAATTCTTTAAGTTTAATTGAATCGGTACTTTGAATTGCTGGTATTACACATTTATTATTTTTTAACTCTTTAAAAAGACGTTTCAATAGTTGCTGTGAAAAATCTGGCCGAGCCGCATCATGAATCATTACATTTTTTATATTTTCTTTTTTAACGGATTCCAAAGCTTTGTACGCGGACTCCGCTCTAGTCTTGCCACCAAATATAATTTTAACACCTTTAATTTTAAGTTTCTTGATATATGTTTTATGTTTATTGTTTATAACTATAACAATTTTACTAAATTTTTTAAAATCTTTAGCTTTATCAACCGAATGGAGTAATAAAGGTTTACCTTTATATAAATGATATGGTTTTGGAACATTAGATTTAAATCTTTGACTCTCCCCACCAGCAAGTATTATAAAACAGTTATTCATGGTAAAAGAGTATATTACATTATTTTTCTGAAAATGATTGATTTTATCAAAAAAAATATTTTTATTGGTGTAGTTTTTTTAGTCACACTGTCTTTAGCTTTTATCACTTTTTTAACCTTTATAGATAAAAGTTTTCTTAAATTATCAGATAGTAATTTACAAATTATTTTAATTGCCAATATATTCTTGTTACTCCTTCTTTTCTTTGTAATTTTCAAAGAAATTAAAAATTCATTAAAAATTGACGTTGATGTTAGTGGGTCAAGGGCAAATAGAAAATATATAACCTTTTTTGCTTTATTTACTTTAATTCCATCGATATTAATTTCTTTGTTTTCTCTATTTTTATTATCATTTGCACTTGATAAATATTTAGACAAGAAAATAACTACAGCAGTAAATAACTCTTATGAAATTGCTAAAAGCTACACTGAGGAAGTTAGAACAAAAACTCAATCAGAAATAATTTTAATTGCATATGATTTAAACAAAAGCATTAATTTTTTAAATACTAATGTGAATCAATTTAAAAGCTTTCTAAATACTCAAAAAATAATCAGAAATATGGATGAGGTTCATATTATTGATGGAAAGGGTCAACTTTATTTGAGTACTTTGAACGATGTATCATTATATGAACCACCTTTAGTAGAAGCGCTAGAGATGGTTTCTAATGATAAAAGACCCCTTAAAATAATTAATGCTTTTAAAAATCAATCTGCTTCAATTATTAAACTAGAAAATTTTGATGATAAATATCTATATATAGTTAAATATTTAGAAGAGAAAATCGCACAATATTTATTAGAGTCTCAGGAAGCTCTTAATTTTTATTATACAGTTTTAAACAAACAGACTGGAATTAAAATTTCTTTTGTATTTATTTATATAGTTATTGTTGTACTCCTTTTATTTTTATCAATCACAATAGCTATAAGATTTTCATCTAGGTTTTTTAGATCAATTAATAATTTAATTGTAGCTTCAGCAAACATAGGAGAAGGTAAATTGAACTCCAAAGTCCCAGAAATAATAGCTGACAAGGATATGGAAGTTTTAAATAGAAATTTCAATTTAATGATAGATAAATTAAAATTTCAACAAGATAAATTAGTTATTAATGAGCGTCATGAGGCTTGGGAAAGTTTAGCTAGAAAATTAGCTCACGAAATTAAAAATCCACTAACACCCATTCAATTAACTATTGATAGATTAAAAAGTAAATATTCAGAAAAAATAGAAGATCATGAAAAAGATGATTTTTCTAAGAGTTTAAAAATTATAGGTAAACAAATTAAACAAATTGAAAACTTAGTAAATGAATTCTCTGATTTTGCAAGAATGCCCAAGCCAATTCTTAAAGATAACAATTTACTTCCTATAATTAAAGATAATATTAATTTGATAAGTGAATTAGATGGCAATATTAAAATTGATCTTAAAACTAATAAGTCAGAAATTATCTTAAATTCAGATAGTGAACAATTAAGTAGAGTTTTTTTTAATCTAATCAAAAATTCAATTGAGAGCATTCAAGATAAAAGGATAGTCAATGTTAATTTAGATGGTAAAATTGACATTATTTTAGATGATAGTGAGGATCATATTACACTTACAATTATTGATAACGGACTAGGCTTTGAAATGTTTTTAGATAATATAAAAGATATTTTAAACCCATATTTTACAACAAAAAAGAAAGGTACTGGTCTAGGATTAGCCATTGTAAATAAAACAATAAATGAACATAATGGGAAAATAGATTTTACTTCAATAGAAGATGGCGCAAAAATAAAAGTTATATTTAAAAAATAGTGAGTACAGAAATATTAATTATTGATGATAATGCGGATATAAGGAATATTATTAACGATCTAATTATTGATGCTGGATATAAAACAAGATTAGCAGCCAACTACAATCAAGCTTTAAATGAAATTGATAAAAAACTTCCAGATGTTGCTATTATTGATGTTAAGCTAGACAAAGGCGATAATGATGGTTTGGAACTCCTATCTCACATTAAGAATAAGGATAAAAATATTCCTGTAATAATTATTACAGGACATGCAAATGTTGAAATGGCAATTAAAGCACTTAAGGCTGGAGCCTTTGAATTTATAGAAAAACCTTTTAACCAAGAAAGATTAATTAATTTCATTAATAGAGCTGTTGAAAATATTAATTTAAAAAATAAAAATAAAGAATTTGAAAATAAACTTTTTTATTCATACGAACTAATAGGTAATAGCGTAAATATAAAAAATATAAAAAACCAGATAAATAAAATTTCAATTTCAGAAAGTAGAATTTTTATTAATGGTCCAACAGGCTCGGGTAAAGAATTGATAGCTAGAAAAATACATAAAGAATCCAAAAGGCAAAAAGGACCTTTTGTAGTTTTGAATGGTGCTTTATTAGATATTAAAAAATATGAATTGGAACTTTTTGGTGAAGAAAAAGATAATGGATCAATTTCATATGGAGCTCTCGAAAAATCCACAGGGGGAATTCTTTTAATTGATGAAATTTCAGAAATTCCATTTGATACTCAATCTAAAATTTTAAGAGTATTAATAGATCAAAAATTTAAAAGAATTAATGGCGTTTCTGATATTAATGTCGATGTAAGAATTATATGTTCATCAAGTAAAGATATTAAAAAAGAGATAGAGAAGGGAAATTTTAGAGAGGATCTTTATCACAGACTTAATGTATTGGAGATTAACATTGATCCATTAAAAAAAAGAGTATCCGATATACCATTATTAGTAGAGTATTTTTCAGATCAAATTTCTAAAAATTACAACTTAAAAAAATTAGATGTTAATTCTAATAATAGTTATTTACTTAATTATGACTGGCCCGGTAATGTTAGGGAGTTACGAAATTTAATTGAAAGAATTGCAATACTTTCTCCAGACACATCTGATAAAATTTCAAATATTATAAAAGAATCGTTAAAAACACCCGATATACAAAGTACAAAGTCAGAAAACTCTTTATCTATAACATTAAAAGAGGCTAGAGAAAATTTTGAAAAAGAGTATTTAACTACACAGTTGAAAAAATTTAATGGCAATATATCAAAAACTGCCAATTTTATTGGAATGGAAAGATCTGCCTTACACAGAAAATTAAAAGGACTAGGGATCAAGGAACTAAATTAAATGAATATAATTATTTGCGGTGCTGGTAGAGTTGGCTTTACTATAGCTAAGATTTTAAGTGAACAAGGTCACTCAATAACGGTTATTGACCAATCCAGCGAAGATATTCAAAAAATTGATGAAACATTAGATGTAAAATCTATTGTTGGTAAAGCTACATACCCATCAATTTTAGAAAAGGCTAATGCATCTGAAGCAGACATGATTATTGCAGTTACTCGTAGTGATGAAATAAATATGCTCATATGTCAAATTGCTTTTTCAATCTTTAATGTCCAAAAAAAAATTGCAAGAATAAGATCACAAGATTATTTAAATCCAAAATTTACTAAAGTTTATAATAAAGAAAACTTACCGATAGATGTTATCATTTCACCAGAAATTGAAATAGCAAAATCTTTACAGAGAAAACTTGAGGCACCAGGCGCTTTAGACAACGTACCTTTTGCTGATAACAAAATTAGATTACTTGAAATTTTGATTAATGAAAAATGCCCACTTATAAATATTAAACTTAATACACTTACCAAAAAGTTTCCAAAATTAGATGCTAATATCATGGGTGTTGTAAGAGAAGATAAGTTTATTATGCTTAAGAAAACAGATGAGATGATTCAAGGGGATAAAGCTTATGTTGTTATAAATGCATCTCAAATGAAAGAGACCTTGTTAGCCTTTGGTCATAATGAAAAAATCTCTAATAAAATCTTAATCATTGGTGGTGGAAATATAGGATTTAATCTTGCCAAAAACCTTGAAGATAGTTTTGATTCAGCAAGAGTAAAAATTATCGAAAAAAATAAAGAAAGAGCGGTATTTATTGCAAGTAAGCTTAATAATACAATTGTTATTAATGGCGATGCACTAGATGAAGAAGTTTTAATGGAAGCAAATTTAGAGGAAGTGCAGACAGTTTTAGCCCTTACAAATGATGATGAAGATAATTTAATGGTTAGTGTTTTAGTTGAAAAATTTACAAAAGATAAAAGTGATGTTAACGAAAAAAGAACGATGGCATTAATTAATAAACCGAATTATGCCTTGTTACAATCTTCTTTAAAAATTGATGATTTTATAGATCCAAGAATGAATACTGTATCTAGCATATTAAAACATATTCATAAGGGGACGGTTGAAAATGCCTACAGTATTTTAAATGGTGAATATGAAGTTATTGAAGCTGAGATCATTGAAAGTTCTGAATTAATTAATAAAGAATTAAAAAACTCAAATTTACCAGATGAAATAAGAATTGCAGCAGTTTTAAGAGATAAAAAGGTTATTATTCCAAGATCTGATTTTATATTTAAAAAAGAAGATCAAATTGTTTTGTTAGCAAAAAAAGATTTTTTACATGTTGTTGAAAACATGTTTCGAATAAGCTCAATTTAACTGAATGAACTTTATTAAACTCATTTATTTGAGTGTTTTTTGTGGAGTAATTTCAATTCTTTCATTTTTTAATATTATTTATTCTTATTATTTAAATCTTTATCTCAATTTAAATACTTATGTTTATACTTTTGTCTTATCTTTTTTTTTATCAATAGTTTTTTATTTGATTAAAAAAAAGGATGAAAATAAAATAACAATTTATGTAAAAATACTGACAATAATTTTAGGTTATTTTTTATTACCTTTATTAATTTCAATCCCATTTTATTTTAGTAATTACAACTTAACATTTGTTAATTCTTATTTTGAGGCAATTTCAGGTTTCACTTCTACAGGCTTTACAATATTTGATAATATAAAGCATATTGATCAGGGCTTAATTTTATGGAGATCTTCTTCTCAGTGGGTTGGCGGACTTTATTTTTTATTTTCTATTATACTTTTAATAGATATTTTTGATCACAGTTTTAAAAAATCTTTAACAAACTTCATATCCTTTAATAAAGCTGAGACACTAAAGCAGTCATTAAAAATTTTTTTACTATATTCGTTAATGACTTTGTTAATTTTTATTATTCTAAATCTATCAGGTATTCGATTATTTAATTCATTGAATTTAGCAATGACAATTATTTCATCCGGTGGTTTTTTGCCTTCCAACAATTTATCTAATATCCTTATAAACAACTACCAAATTATTATTACCTCTTTATTGATGCTGACATCTTTTTTTAGTATTTTTTTAGTTTATAATTTAACCTTTACCAAAAACTATAACATGAATTTTTTTAATGAAGATATCCATTTATTATTTTATTTTATAATATTGACACTTATTTTTTTTATTTTTTTAAATTTTGATAACAACTTTAGTGAATTATTTTTATCAATAACAAGTAGCGTATCAAATATAGGATTTTCCCTTAATAATAATTCAACGAATTTATCATTTATATTTTTATTACTAGTTATTATTGGAGGATCTTTTTTCTCAACAAATTCAGGGATTAGATTTTTAAAAATTTATTCATTATTTAAATATTCAATTAATGAAATTTTATCTTATAGCAGACCTAAAAATATTTATATTAACAAGCACTTATTTTCTAAAGATTTTTTTCAATTAGATGAAATTTATAAATATTTTTTATCGGTTATAATTTTTATTTTGTCTCTATTATTTCTAACTTTTTTACTAACTTTAAGTAACATTGATTTTGAAAACTCTTTCAAGTTATCAATTTTAACTTTAATGAATACTGCCAACTCCTCAATGTATGGTTTGAGTGATTTTAGCTTTTATGACCTTCATTTCTTAACCAAATATTATATAATTTCCTTTATGATTATTGGTAGATTGGAACTTTTGACCTTATTGATTATTTGTAAAAAATTTCTTTTTAAAAATTAAATTCGTACTATAAATAACTATTATTACATTTTGCGCTCTTAGCTCAGCTGGATAGAGCATCGGTTTTCTAAACCGAGGGTCGGTGGTTCGAGTCCACCAGAGCGCACCATAATCTATATATATTGATATATTTTTTATTAACACTACATATGGTTAGAATAATTCTAATATAGCTGTTTTTCTTTGATCAAATTTAGTTATTGATAGATAATAATTATAATTCAAATTTATTTGAATTATTTGTTAACAAATAAATAAATAAAAACAGAGGAATAA
>Ga0208770_1001064_pt1 | contig 14604 bp, 18 predicted proteins | sample AntAceMetag02UK9_FD_184771 | JGI IMG/M metagenome (GOLD analysis project Ga0208770, IMG submission 184771) | Saline lake microbial communities from Ace Lake, Antarctica - Antarctic Ace Lake Metagenome 02UK9 (SPAdes) (version 2) | ecosystem: Environmental > Aquatic > Non-marine Saline and...
CGTCTGGCGACTTTACAGATGGCTCTAACGTGCTTAAAATCTTAAAAGATAACGGCTCTCCAATCTCTGATAACCAGCTTGTTATTAATACCACAGCAGGCGCGTCATTCCTTGGAAAGCAAGCGCGGGTTGATTTTGCCGGCTCTGATGTTATTCAGCGTCAAGGTATCTTGTTGCCTATGCACGGTATGGATATTCGCGAATCTGCGCAGATTGAAACAAAAGTCAAAGGCACGGCATCGAGCGCAACTACTAACGCTGCTGGCTATGCTATCGGTGCAACTGTAATTACTTTAGCATCTGCTGGTACTGGTACGGTTTTAGTCGGTGATTTTGTTAGCTTTGCTGGTGATTCAAACGTCTATGGTGTTGAAGTGGGAGATACTGACGTATCAGACGGCGGTAGCATTACTTTAGCGGCTCCTGGTTTGCGAGTTGCAATTGCTGCAAGCACAACGGCCATTACTTTAATCGCTAACTCTGCTCGCAACATGGCCTTTAACCGTTCGGCTATTGTTCTATCGACTAGAATGCCTGCTGTACCGGAGGAAGGCGATCAGGCTGATGATTCAATGATGATTACAGATCCACGAAGCGGAATGACCTTTGAGGTGCGTTTGTATAAAGAATACAGACAAGTACATTATGAGATCGCCGCCGCTTGGGGTTACAAGCTAATCAAGCCAGAACATTCAGCGATTTTGTTTGGTTAATCTTTTTTCTATAATAAAGCCCTTGCTATCATGTAAGGGCTTTGTTTTGAGGCTTCATTATGATGGTAGAAACGGTAAAAGTTGATCGTGATGGTATTTGCGTTCTAGTGAATAAGAGTGACTATGATGAAAAAACAGAAAAACTATGGGGAGAAGCGGCCAAAAAAGAAGCCGCCAAACCTGCAAGACAACCAGTAAAGATTAAAAAGTAAATGGCCATCACGGTTGAAACAGGCGCGATTGTTGCCGGGGCTAATTCTTATGTGTCAGTTGTTGATTTAGACGCTTATTTACTTCTTAGAGGGATGACGACATCACTTGATAAAGAAGTTATGTTGATCAAGGCGATGGACTGGCTAGAAATCCAAAAGTACAAAGGCGATCAACTTACATGTGATCAAGTATTACAGTTTCCCCGCGTTAATGTAATCATTAGCCGATTGTGCTATATCGAAAGCGACGAGATACCTGAACAGTTAAAGCAGTTTCAGTTAAGAATTGCGGCGGGTATAAGTGAGGGTTTTGATCCAACTGCTTACAGAGAACGCGCGGCATTGATGGAGGATGACTGCGCAGGCGGTAAAGTTGAGTATTTAAAAGGCTCTCTTGATGTATACATCCCAAACACAAAAGAACATCGCTTTATTGAATTGCTACGGCCCAAGAATGTCACGCTAAGAATATGAGCTTCATGGAAAGACAGCTTAGAAAGCGCGGCAAGTTAATAAGCATACAAACGCGGACCATAAAGCCGGTGAACGGTGCAAGCGTTGACATGTCGTTAGACTTTGCAGAAAAGCATGAGGTCAAAGCATTAATAGCAACGCCGCGCGGCAGTGTTCTGTTCGACGGCGTTGGGGTTGATCAGCCTGTCACTCACAAATTCACAATTATTTATATTGCTGACATAACCGCAGAGGATTGGATTATCTTTGGCGGCAATAAGTTTGATATTATTGATGTTGAGAATTGCGGTGAATGTGACAAGTTTTTACTATTGCGATGCAAAGAAACGGGCAAAAAAGAGGCATCAAAAGCGTGATAGATACCCGAATCACTGGCAGTTTCAAGCTGACAGAGCTTAGAATCAGGACAAGGCGCGCGCTTAGACAAGGGCTTTACCGCATCGGCCAAGGGTTAGAGCGACAGGTTAAAGCTGATATATTGGTTAAGCCTAAAAGCGGCCGAACTTACATGATTAAAACAAGAAGCGGCAGATGGCGCAGGCATATAGCCTCTGCGCCAGGTGAAACAATAGCGAACAGGACAGGCGCATATAGAAAATCTGTAGGCTTTAAAGTTCACGGGCAATCCAAAGTTGAGTTTGGCGCTGGTGTTCATTATGCCGGATTTCTGGAAAATGGAACGCCACGCATGGAGGCAAGGCCGAGTCTTAACAATACAATAAAAGCCCGGCGCAGAACGATGAGAAGCGAGATTATTACAGAATTACGCAAGGAATTAACATGAAAGCAAGCGCGGTTATCACACAATTAATAAACCGGCTGCCACAGTTAACAAACTTGTTTACGAGTGAATATGAAGTGTCTGGCATTACTAGCAGCTTGCTGGTTGCCACAGCTACGACAACAACGGCTCACGGGCTCACTGTTGGCGCGGCGGTTAATATCATTGGTGCTACTGCTAACGTTGGCATATCAACGCTGACAAGAGCTGCAAAAGTGGTTACTGTTGTCACAAGTGCAGATCATGATTTAACTTTAAGCGCTGACGATATAAACCGTGGCAAAACGGTAGCAATTGCAGGCTGTAATGAGGCTATTTTTAACGGTACCTTTGTTTTATTGTCGGTTGCCAATAGAAGAACAGTTACTTTTTCCATTGCAGACACAGGCGCAACATCGGCAACCGGCTCGCCTTTAGTGGTCGATGGTGCTGGCGCTTATGGCTATGGAGGCTTAAGGACGGTTGCATCTGTTGTCAGTTCTACTGTTTTTACTTACGCACTAGCTAAGGCGGTTTTATCTCCTGCAGGTGGCACGATTACAGCCAGAACAGGCTATAGGTTATCAGGCGCTGCCAGTTTAGACCGCGCGTTATCCGCATACACTGAGCAGGAAATTGATAAATTATGGGGTTTTGTAATTCTTGATGATGTGACAGCAAGCAAAAACAGATCGGTTACAACTGATTCAACTGACGCTTTAACTAGAACATCATATATTAAACAGATGTTGGTTCAATCTTTTAGCGTTTTTGTAATTGCACCGGCAGCAGATGGTATAGCTGGCAGGGTTCAGCGTGACGAGATGGAAGATTTAGCGCCAATGCTGTTTAAATCATTGGTTGGTCATAAGTTTGAAAGCGGTCTAAGCGCAAGCGAACAGTACATAACAACCTTTATTAGCCATGGGTTTCAAGAATACAGCGCGGCTTATTATGTCCATGGTTTCAATTTCGAGACAATCGCTGTTTTAACCTTTGACGATTCTGTTGGCTATGATTTAGACGTTGCCTTTAGGGATATTGATTTATCGATGCTGGTTGATTTGGGAACTAAAGAAGATCCTTTAACGTCAAGCATCAACCTCGATGAGGTTGAATTATGAAATTAAAATTAAACGTGGCAATGATGGGCAAATTGAAAGGTGCTATCATAGACGTTGAAAGCGTTGCCAATATTCCAAGCGAATTGTTTTGGCGTAAGCGCTTAAATGATTCTTTGATAGATAACTGTGTTGAGATTGTAAAACAACGCAAAAGAAAAACAAGTGGAGAAAGATTATGACGATGGTATCTCAACCAGATGTAACAGTTAATATTATTGCAGCCAATACGGTTGTCGCTAATAATGCGCAAAAGGTTTTGTTTGTCGGCCAAAAGGTCGCGGCAGGAACATCAACGGCGGGCGGTTTAGATGTTGCAATTTCTAACGATGCTGCAATATGGGAAGGCTTATACGGCAAAAACTCACAGCTTGCTGGTATGCTTAAAGCAGCACGCAAGCTAAACAAGGCCACACAGTTTGACGCTATCTCATTAGATGACGCAACTGGCACACCAGCGGCGGGTGAATTTGCGATAAGCGGCACAGCTACAGCAGCAGGATCACTACAGTTTGTTGTTGGCTCAAAACTAGATTATACGTTTACCATCCCTGTTGTTGTCGGTGCTACTGCTGCAAATCTGGGCGCTTTACTCGAAACGGCTATAAACGCAAACACTGATATACCTGTTACAGCATCAGACTCAACCGGAACGGTCACGCTAACTGCTGATAATGACGGCACAATTGGCAACTTTATCCCGTTGCAGTTTATCGGCTCGGTCGCTGGCATTACATGCGCAACCACTGCTTTTGCAAGTGGCGCAACTGATCCAACATTAACCAGCGTACTAGATGCGATTGGCGACGAACGGTATCAAACAATTGTTTGGCCGTATGCTGCCGGCCTAGCAACAGTTAAAACATTCTTAGATGCCCGCTTTAACATCACAAATGATGTTCAGGACGGCGTTGCTATCGTGCCAATTGTTGACACTTACGCAAACCTAATCACGGCCGGTAATGCTTTAAACAGTCAAAGCCTGGTTATATTAGGCGATGAATTGCAAAACACAGCAAACCATAAAGGCGCGTCAAAAGTAGAAATGGCTCACATCAAAGCCGCTCAGTTTGCAGCAGAGCGCTCGCTTCGCCTAACCGTTGACGCAAACATCAGCCAGATAGTGTTAAGCGCTAACGGCACATTAGATGCGTTTGGCGGCCCAGCATTGGCATCTAAGCCGTATTTCAACACATTACTACCTAACCTACCATTGACTGACGTAGGCAAAGGATTTAGCCGTATTGAGGTTGAGGCGTTACTTGTTGCGGGTGTGACAGTGTTTGGTAATAACCGCGTCAATAATTCTTCAATTGTGGGCGAAGTTGTAACGACTTACAAAACAGACAGCGCAGGCAATGCAGATGGCTCGTTTAAGTTCCTGAACTATATCGATACAGCAAGCACAGCGCGCGAGTATTTCTGGAATAACCTAAAAAAACGTTTTGCGCAATCTCGCTTGACGCAGGGCGATTTAATCAGAGGCCGAGACATGGCTAACGCCGCATCAATTGAAGCCTTCCTAACTGACTTATATGCTGACTTGGCAGAGCTTACAATCTTGCAGTCTGGCGAAACAGCATTACAATATTTTAACGATAATATTACTGTTACTTTGGATCTTTTATTAGGTAAAGCAACAGTGGCTATGGTCGTCCCAATTGTTACACAGTTACGGACTATCAACGTATCTATGCAACTAGCATTCACAACAGAGGGTTAACCTGATGAATCCACTATCTAACATCGCTGTCACGGTCAATAACGACCCGATTGCAATTGTCCCAAACTCGGTCAGCTATACCGAAGGCTTCGGAGAACAGAACATGCGGGCCGCAAGTATTGGCGGCGCTTCTGTTGAGTCAGTTTATACCGACGATTTAGAAACATTTTTCTCCATGGTTAAATTTGAGGTTTATCCTGATATTGATATGGTAAAACTTATCAGAGGCTGGAAAAGTTCACGCAATCAAAACACTGTTGTTTTAACCGGCACAAGTGACGGCAAAACCTTTAGGCGCACGTTTAAGAAAGCGGGCATTGTGGGTAATTACGAAGTGGCGCTAGGTAGTGATACCACTGTTGAGATTGAATTTCAATCAGCGGCAGCGGTTTAATGGAAGTTATTTATACCTTAGAAGAGAATCAGCTTTTATATGCTAAAGACGGCGACGAGGTGCAAGCAGAGTTCATTACTTTGTTTGCACCTTCATCAAAGCAATTGAAGCATACGACATTCTTAAAACAATCTTTTTTTCGTGCTTTAAATTCGCTTCAAGGTGACAGCAAAGCGGAAGAATCAACCGAACAGCCAGAAATGAAAGCGGGTGATTTGATGGCTATGCTTTATATGTCTGATGTTGATATGAATGTTGTTTTGTTAACCGCTATTGAGTTATTTAAAAGCGGCGTTGCTTTGGTGGATGGTGAACAGCGCTTAACCAGTCCTATTCTTGATACAATGTCGCAAAACGACCTTGAGTTAATGACAGGAACATATCTGGTAAATTTTACGCTTGCTTCTGTACTAGCCAAAACGAAGAAGATTTAATAAGATCGTTTGTGCAGTTAGCGGCGTTTTTTGAGGGCGGCATTAGTTACAGCGAGTTGAGAGTAATGCCTTTGGACGAGGTTTTTATTATTAATGCCGAAGCTAAAAAAATAGAAAAGGCGAGGGGCAAACGTGTCTAACTTTGATGTATCTTATTTTATACGACTACGTGACCAATTCAGTCGTCAAGCTGACAAAGTAACAGGCTCGTCTATAAGGTTGAAAAAAAGCCTTGCAGCGGTTAGTAGACAAGCCAAGAATGTTGGCCGGTCTATGACTGACGCAGGCAAGAAATTAACCCTATTTGCGACCGTGCCTCTTGCGCTTGCTGCTAAGTCTCTAGTAGACGCGGCCTCTAACGCACAGGAAGTAGGCAATAGGTTTAAAGAGGTTTTCACGGGATTAGAGGCCGAAAGGAATACGGTTGTCGAGGATCTAGGCAAGCAATTCCATCTAGCCGCAAGTTCATCACAAGAGCTTCTTTCAGATTCGGGCGATTTACTTTCCGGTCTTGGTCTTACAACAAGTGAGGCTCTTGAGCTATCAAGAAGCATGATCGCTTTGTCAGCAGATGTGACAAGTTTTAAAAATGTAAACGGTGGGGTTGCCAGGACAATGAACGCTTTCACAAAAGCATTGCTTGGTGAGCGTGAAATGCTTAAAGAAACCTTCAAAATATCTATTTTAGAGTCAGAAGTAAAAGAAGCGGCAAATGCTTTAATGGCTAAAAATATAAAGCTAACAGAAAAGCAAGCTAGGGCTTTTGCTACTGTCAATATAATCACACGCAAGAGCAAGAATGCTTTAGGTGATTACAATAAGACACAAGACGATTACGCTAATTTAACCCGCAGAGCATCGGAGCGGACAAAAGAGTTAAAAGAAAAGTTTGGCACGATTTTACTGCCTGTAATGGTTGATGTAGCAACAAGATTTATTGACGTAATCAACAAAATAAACGCAATGTCAGAAGACAATAAAAAGTTAATATTACAAATAGTCGGCGTTGTTGCCGCACTTGGCCCGCTTGCTTTAGTTGTGGGGGCCGTTTCAATTATAATTGGTGGGTTAGCCGCTGTGCTTGGCTTATTATCTCTGCCGGTACTGGCTGTTATAGCTGGCGCTGTATTGCTAGGAAACGCTTTATACGGCCTATATAGTAATTTTGACACCATCGTCACTTCTATCAGCAATCTATTCACAATGCTGGCAGACGTAGCAATAAAAACATTAAAGTCTATTTCAAATGCCATTGTTAATTTTTTACTCGCTCCTATTAAGCTGGCGGCAGAAGGAATGGCAGCGCTTGGTTTCGACGGCATGAAAAACAAAATCATGGAATTTCAAAGAAAGATAACTTTCGAGACAGGCGATAAAAAGCTAGGCATTGACGCTAACTCAACAGCTAAGTCGCAGGCAGACGTTAATATAAATGTTAATGCTCCTAAAGGCGTTGTTTCATCGACTACAACCAAACGGCGCGGCGATCCAATGAACTTAGGCATGTCTATGAGAACGCAGCCATGATGATTGACGAAATCTACACAGGAAGCTACAAAGGCGCAGAGTTTAGAATTAAAAATTCCTCTGTCGCTGGCGGTCGTAAAGATATTAAGCACGAGTTCCCCAATTCAAACACACAAAACATTGAGGATTTAGGGTTTAAACCAAAGGCGTACACCATTAACGCTTTTATTAGCGAGCCAAATTATACGCAAAAGAAAGATAGATTATTGGCTGCCCTGGAAGAAGGCGGAACGGGCCTGCTTGTTCATCCGTTTTTTGGAAACATTGAAAATATAGTTTCTCGCACCTACTCGCTAAATGAAGATATAAGCCAGATAGGTGAAGCCAATTTTACAATGACGTTTGACGTTAGCGATACAAACGGCCTTCCAACTGCTAGCCAATCATCTGTAAGCGTTGTACAGGCAGCAAACAAGGCGCTGCAAGATAGTTTAGACGCTTCAATTGTTTCCACATATAAAGTATCTACGCCTGATTCGTTTATTGTAGCAACACAAGTATTAGCGCGAATGAATACAGCGTTTCGAGAAAAAGCAAACTTAATTCAACAAGTAACAGATAAAATAAATGGCTACTCCGGGCTGGTCAGTGATTTCTCATCTAGTATCTTGGGCTTAACAACTGCGCCTCAAGATTTAGCTGACAGCATTAGGACTTTATTCTTTACCGTAAACGGGTTATACGCTTCTGCAGAATCAACCGTTGAAGTTTTTAAGGGATTTTTTGGTTTTGATGATGATGCCAGTGAGTCGCCTAACGTTGTTACATCGTCAATTATTGAGCGAAACCAAAACAAGGCTGTTTTAAAATCTTACATGCAAACCGCATCTTTGGGCTACGCATATCAAAACGCTGTATCAGTAACTTACGACACAACAGATGACGTGACTGCAGCGGCTGATTTATTAGAAAACCAGTTCAATAAAGTATCTAGGGATTTGGACGTGGCTCAACTTGAGCCGCTGTCAAACTTACGCAGAGATGTTCAAAACCTTTTCGATGCTATTAAGCTAACAACTAATCAAGTCATAACAGTAAGAACGCCAGAAACGACAGCCAGGGCATTGGCTTATCAGTATTACGGCAACGATAACTCAGGAATTGATATCATTGAACTAAATGACAATCCTAATGTTAGCTTCTATGCTGGTGATATTAAGGTGCTTTCAGTATGATTGCCCTGCAAGTAGACGGGTTTTCTTATGCTAATTTTACAAAAGCAGAAGTTATCTTGTCGATGGATAGCCTAGCAGGGTCGTTCCTGTTTAACGCTGTTGATGTTGAAAGCGCTGGCCTTCCGTTTAAGGGCGGCGAATCATGCAAGATAACCGTTAATGATGAATTAGTTATTGATGGCTTTATTGACATCATAACGGTTGATTACGCTGACAGTATGCACACCATCACAATTGAAGGGCGAGACAAGACAAGCGACATTATTGATTCTACTATTGAAAACGTGAAGATAACCGGATCGGCAACGCTAAAACAAGTTATTGAAAAAGTAATTGAAAATATTGGCGCTGATATATCCGTTGTTGATAATGTAGGATTAACGCCGTTTAACCCGGCAGAAGATAAACTATCAGCTAGCATTGGACAGAACGCTTTTGATTTCATAGAAACACTTGCACGTAAGAAAGCTGTGTTGCTAGCATCAAACGTTGGCAACGTTGATATTATAAAGCCATCTGACTCACTTTTAGATATTACATTAAAAAATATTATTGGCGCTAATGATAACAACATAAAGTCAGCCAGCTACAACAAAGACCTTACAACGCGCTTTAATCGATATAAAACTCGTTCACAATATAACCTGGTAGCGCTTAATGAAGCTGGAGAATTTGACACAGAGCAAGTAGTTAATCAGTCCGGTGAGTATATTGATAACGAAATTAGAGAAAGCCGCCAGTTTATTTTGCAATCAGAAAACGCAAGCGCAGCACAAAAAGCAAGATTAAGGGCGGAATGGGAAGGCGTTATCAGGCGGACTAGATCAAAAACTTACGGCGCTGTAGTTATTGGTCATGAGAATGATCTGGGCTTGTGGAAACCAAACACGTTGATCAATGTTGCTGATGACTTTGCCGGACTAAATGAAAACATGTTAATCAATACAGTTACTTTTAGAATTGACGTTGATAGCGGCACAACCACAGAATTATCGCTTGTTGATAAGGAGGCTTATAATGTTGAATCAGCTGATTAATATGATTAAGCGCGGGCGTGTTTCACGCAACGATAATGATGGTGATAAGCTGCCGATACAACAAGCAACGTTTATGGGTGATACGTCTGATTTTATGCCTATTTTTGGATACGGCCATCATGCGAACTTACCAAAGGACGCGCTTTTAACTTTGTTTACTGTCAACGGCCAAGAGCAAAACATGGCGGGGATTGGAGAACTACCAGAGCAGCGTATCAAAAACTTAAAGCCGGGAGAGGTTGTTTTTTATCATCCGATAACAAAAGCTAAGATCCATTTCAAAGAAAACGGTGATATTGATTTAGATGCGGGAACAGCAAACGTAAACGTAAAAGCAAATAATGTTAATATAGACGCAGCACAGACAAATTTAGGCGTAGGCGGACCGGCATTGGCCAGAGTAGGCGATACTGTTGAGGTTGTTGTTACTGGCGGTTCATCCGCTGGAACATATCAGGGCACAATTACAACCGGCGGAGATAACACAAGCATATGAGCTTTGACGCTAAATTAAACACAGTAAACGGATACTATGATATTAGTATTGCCGCCGATGGCGATATTGAAACTCAAGATTCATTTGATACCGCTTTGCTTATGAGCTTATTTTGTGAGCGCCGGGCGTTGCCTAGCGAGGTCACAGTTAGCAATTTGCGGCGCGGTTGGATCGGCAATGATGGCTTTGAAATTGGCTCAAAACTTTGGCTTTATGAACAGGCCAGAATTACACGCGACACAATGAACGGCGCAAATACAGCGGCAAACAATGGGCTTAAATGGCTGGTTGACGACAAGCTACTAGCGTCTATTAACGCAGTAAGCGCAGTAACCACAACAGCTTTAAGTTTGACGGTTGAATTGCAAAGGTTTAATTCTCAAGTAGAATACAGATACTTTGATTTATGGAGCAATACTGGTGTCAATTAATATTCCAAAAAGCGCAAAAGAAGTCACGCAGCGAGCTAAGACAGACGTAAAACGTGAATTGACAGGCTCTAACCCAGAATTAAAAAATAGCTGGCTGTTTGCTTTGGTTACTTCGTATTCTAACCGCGTCTATGACTTTTATTTATCATTACAGCAGGCAATTAAACAGACTTTCTGGGACACTTCAACCGGTACTTTTTTGGCTAATCAAGCATCCTGGTTTGGCGTGACTAGGCTGGCGGCAACTCGCTCAACTGGTAATATAGTTATCACCGGCACTGCTTTATCTAACATACCTATTAGAACATTGCTTCAAACATCAGGCGGCTTGCAGTACAAAACCAATGCGGCGGCTGTCATTATTGCAACTTCCTTATCAGTGTCTAGCATTACCAGGGCGGGCACAGTGGCAACGGTAACAACTGCTGGCGATCACGGTTTAAGCTCGTTTGTCCCCGTCACCATTGCCGGAGCGGATTTGGCAGGCTATAACGGCGCACAATCAATTCAGGTTACAGGGCTTACAACCTTTACTTATACGGTTGCGGGCTCTCCTGCAACACCAGCAGCAGGCACGATTACGGCAGCATTTACGGCTGTTAATATTGCGGTAAACAGTGAAGCGTTTGGCGTAGCAAATAATCTGGCGCTTGATGGTGAGATAACTTTACAGTCTCCTATAGCTGGCGTTGACGATTCTGCTTATGTTGATTTTGGAGAAATAAGCGGCGGAACAGCGCAGGAAGATGAAAGCGTATTTAGAACTCGGTTTCTGGATAGAGTGCAAAACCCTGTTGCAATGTTTAATGATGCAGCGATTACCGCAAAGGCTAAAGAAATTAACGGCGTTACCAGAGTGTTTATACAGCAAATTACGCCCAGCTATGGCCAAGTCACAATCTTTTTTATGAGAGATAGTCAAGAAAACCCGATCCCAACATCAAGCGAAGTTTCAGCGGTCAAGGCTAGTATTTTAACAATCAAGCCAGCGCACACATCAGACAATGACGTTATTGTAACATCTCCCACTGCTGTTCCTGTTGCCTTCACATTCTCAGCTTTATCGCCAGAAACGGCGACGATGAAAACAGCGATTGAAAACAGCTTGAAGCATTTCTTTAAAGAAAGCACACAGGTTGGCGTAAATGTTGACCAGGACGCTTATAGATCAGCGGTATTCAATACCATCGATACAGTGACAGGCGCACGCGTGTTGTCATTTGCTCTGTCCGAACCTACAGCAGATATAAGCGTATCGGCTGGGCAGATTGGAACGCTTGGCGCGGTTACTTACTCATGATAACAACGCACACAATAGCGGAACACGCCAACTCATTAGCGGCATACTTACCTGGCGGCAGGTTGTTTGAATCTGCTTATATCGACGGCAGCAAGTTCAGACAGTTTTTGGTCGGGCTTTCCTCTGAGCTTGCAAATGCGGAAGCGTTAACGAAAGAATATCAAGATCAATACTCACCAGAAACAACAACTGATTTTATTGAGGAATGGGAAAGCGCGTTAGGAATACCGGACAGCTGTTTTAGCGGCAGTGGTACAATAACGGAAAGGCGGCGTGATGTAATGGTCAAGCTCGCGGCGTTAGGCGTTCAGACTGAGCTTGATTTTTTGGCGTTAGCTTTAAAATTCGGCGTTACTGTTGATATTATTGCAGGCAGTGAAGTTGGCACTTTCCCTTATACATTCCCGATGACGTTTTTTTCAAGCGAAAGGCACGCGAGGTTCACGCTAGTCGTCGATTTTACGGTAACAGCAGCAAGCCGTTTCCCTTTAACTTTTCCGTTTGTTTTTGGTAGTGAAAAAATCTCAATGCTCGAATGCTTATTTAGAAAGGTCGCGCCTTCTAACGTGGACGTATTATTTAGAAAAAGGTAAATTATGAAAGATTTAAACGATTATGTAACAGGTAACACGCTAACAGCGGCCGACTTTGTAGAGATACCGAGCGAGCTGCAAAGTCTAATCATTGGCGCTGGCATATCTCTGTCTAGCGGTGACTTAGCGCAAGCAGCAAAAGCGATTGCTAATTATAGCGCGGACGGTGACTATTACGCAGACAGCGGATCGGCTAACACCTACGTGCTAAGCGCTCTATCCGGAAAGTCTGCGGTAACGGTATTACGTGATGGCCAGCAATTTAGATTCAGGACTGACAACGCAAGCACAAGCGGCAGCACAGTTAACGTAAACGGCTTAGGCGTTAAGGCTATCGTGACAGAAGCAGCCGCAGCGTTAACAACTCAAGTATCTGCTAATGATGAAAATACTATAACTTACGATCTAGCCAATACACGCTTTGTTTTAAAAACCGTTCCTACTGCTTTGGTTGGGCTCACAGGCTCTACAGTATTTACACAATCGACTAATAATATTGGATTGACAGGCATAGGTTTAATAGGGCTATCTATCGGCGATGTAATTGCGGTCACAAGCACGGACGATAATGACAAAGATTTTACCGTTGAAGTTTTAACCGATGATGACAATATAATTGTAAATCAAGCGCACGCGGGTGGCACTACTACTAAGTCACTTGTTGATGAAACTATTAGCGCTACTATTACACTGGTTGCTAGGGCAGAAGTGGCGGCGATAGGATTAGGACAGGGCATGGTAATAATGACTGGAAGCAGGGCCTCTGGCGTTTCCCAAACAAATAATACAAAAAGATCAATATCTTACTATGTTAGAAGTGGAAGCGGAGATACTTTTGCGTTTTTGATGGATGGGATAACTGTACCAACACTTGCAAACTCTAGCGGCAACTCATCTCTGCCATCTATTGTTATTCCGCCAGGCTCTGAGTATACAGGCACTTACTCTGCAGGCTTTGCGGTTTTTGAAATTAGATAAAGGGCCTCATAATGACTAAGTTTTACGAAAACGCTGAAGGCAAACTGTTTGTTGATCCAATTGTTAAAAACCACACTGGTTTAACAAAGATAACCAAGGCTCAATTTGAAAGCAAGTTAGCAATTCAGAACGAGCCCGCGCCTTTAACGCCCGATCAAGTTCGCGATCAGGCACTCTCAGACATGAGTTTTGATTTTGGCAACGGTCGAATTATGCAAGTTAGACAGGCTGATCTCACTTTGCTTGAAGAAAGCCAAGGCCAAGGGATCACTCATTGGAAAATGAAGGACAACAAGCGCTGGCCGATAACGGATGCCGAAATGCAAGCGGCTCTTGAAGATGGGAGGTCTCAGTTTAAAGTGATATGGATTGCTCATTTGGCAGCTTTACCAGAAGGCGGGGCTTAAAGTGATTAAAAAAGCTCAGTGGTCACAACTAACGCCAGAGGAAAAGAGGGGCTTTGGCAACGGTTGCGGCCCTGACTTTTTTCCCGAATGTTTGACCAATTTGCTGTTCGGCTGGTTTTTTAATGCAAGCTGTAGACACCACGATTTTAATTATGAGCGCGGTGGAACAGAACAAGACCGCCGTGATGCTGATAATGGTCTATATAAAGCGATGAGGCTTGACGCTGAGAGGCTTAAAAGCAAAAGGTTAGCATTGATAGCTAAATTGTTTTATTTACTAACCTGCCTCTTTGGCTGGGCTTTCTTTACTTACGGCCCATACATTCCATTATCTATCTTATTGCAAGAGTGGAGAGCAGAGTAAAAGACAAGCACCCCACAATCCGCTTGAGATAAATGTTGCTATAAATGCTATTAAAAGTAATTGCTTCATCTTATTTACCTTCCTTATTTCTTAGTGATTGGGCGTAAGCATCGTTAAATTTCTTCCGGGCCTTTACTGCTTCCTCTTTAGAGTCTCCGTAATAAAGATATTTTTGCCCATGCATCGCCATCCATTTGCCTCTGTGTGCTTGATACCTGACGCCCTTAAACCCGGATGTATTGTTTTTGTGTTCACCCTTGTTAAAAGCCTGCTGGTCGTGTGTTGCCCACCTACAGTTTTCAGGGGTGTAATCACCGTTGTTATCTATTCTGTCAAGAGAGTGGCTTTTGCTTGGTCGCTCGCCCATATCTTTAAGGAAAGCTAAAAAGCTCTCAGACCACTCAAGGCAAACCTTTATGCCTTTTTCCCTGTATTTGTAATTGTCTGGGCTGTTGCCTCTGCATC
>Ga0208770_1001067_pt1 | contig 14575 bp, 17 predicted proteins | sample AntAceMetag02UK9_FD_184771 | JGI IMG/M metagenome (GOLD analysis project Ga0208770, IMG submission 184771) | Saline lake microbial communities from Ace Lake, Antarctica - Antarctic Ace Lake Metagenome 02UK9 (SPAdes) (version 2) | ecosystem: Environmental > Aquatic > Non-marine Saline and...
TTGATCAAGAGAACTTTGGAGTTGATGAAGCTGGTTATCTTTTTCTGTTAAGGGTTGGTTGAGGGTTTCGATTGCTTTACTATGATTAATTATTAATGAATTAGATTTTTCCTCTAAAAAAATTTTGTCAACTGTATATTCACTAGACTTAGAGAATGGGAATTTAAACTCTTTAATTAGTTTGGAAATTTTTCTTTCATAAATATCGAACTGATTTCGGTATTTAAAATTAAATTTATTTTCATCAAAATTATTTAAATCTTTATCAATAAAACTTGATATAGATTCTTTAGAAGGCATTAATATATTTTTGACTCCTTTTGACTTTAAAATGGAAAATAAATTCTTAACAGACTGATAAGGATTTTTTATAAAATCCTCATAATTAACCATAATTGTTTTTGTATTATCTAAGTATTCTATTAAGTGACTGTAATAAAAATCCCAAAGAGCAAATGAATATTCAACTTTAAAATTATTTCTTTTATACAATGACATGGCTACTGCTCTTGGAGATCTTATTACTAATACATTTAAATAATCCTCAAGAAAATTAACCCAATATGGATAAGTAATACAAAGTCTGGGGTCTTTGATGAACCAGGGTCTATGTGCGTCAAGTTTGTAAATAATATTATTTATTTTAAATTGAAAATCTTTAAGCGTAGGCTCTTTATTTCCAAATTGAAACGGTCTATCCCAACTAGTTTTATGATTTAAAAGTATTAGATCATTCAGCTCCATTACATCTCTTCGCTCCCAATAACCCTTGGGATTATTTCTAGATGGTAGTACAGTATTTTTCTCATCAGAATAATAAAAACCCATCAAATTTAATAATCTTGAAACCATTGATGTTCCTGATCTGTGCATGCCCAATACTAATACTTGTTTAGTCAAATTGATTATTGAAGTAGCTGAAATACCATTCTAAAAATTTATGTATTCCCAATGCTGCGTCAGTTTTAGGAGAGTAATTAAAATTTTTTTCAAACAAACTTACATCGGCATAAGTATTAGGAATATCTCCAAGCTGAATTGGTAAATATCTTTTTTTTATTTTTCTCCCAAGATTATTTTCTAAAATAGCGATAATATCTGATAACAACATTGGATTGGACCTTCCAACATTATAAACATTGGATGATATAAGTTCTTTAGGTTTTGTTTTTTTACTGGAACTTATCTTTTTCTGTTCAATCTTTTTTACAATTCTACTAATCGCTTCTGTAATATCATCAATATAAGTAAAATCTCTCAAATGCTTGCCATAATTAAAAATAGGCATAACTTTATTGTTAAGAAATGATTGCATAAATTTTTGTAATAGCATGTCAGGGCGATCAAAAGGACCATAGACATTAAAAAACCTTAACCCAACTGTGTTTATTTTATAAAGATGGCTATATGAATGTGCCATTAGTTCATTAGATATTTTTGTAGCTGCATATAAATTTAAAGGTGTCGAAAGAGGGTAATCTTCTTTAAATGGTGTAATTGTGTTCAAACCATATACACTACTAGATGAGGCGTATATTAGGTTTTTAATTTTAAAGTTTCTACAACATTCTAATATATTGAAGAAAGTATCAATATTATTTTTTATATATTCTTTAGGATTTTCAATGGAATATCTTACTCCGGGTTGTGCTGCTAAATTTATTACAAGATCAAAATTATTATTTTTAAATAATATATTTAATTTATTCAAGTTTTGTAAATTTATATATGAGTGAATATATCTGTCGTGATTTAAATGCCTCTTAAGTCTAGATTTTTTTAATTTTTTACTATAATAGCCATTAATATTATCAACTCCTAAAATACTGTGACCTTCATCCAAGAGCTTTATACTTAATGCTGATCCAATAAAACCAGCTGATCCAGTTATAAGAATTTTCAATTTATTTATTAATTGCTATTATCTTTATTAAGTGAATCAACCAAGAAAGTAAGTATAATTTGATGACAATTCTCAATATAATTATAATGGTTTGAAGGAATATGAATAAAATTTTTAGATAATTTGTTTAGTTTGTTATTTTCATCAAAACCTGAGAGGCAAAAAATTTTAGATCCTTTTTCTTTAGCAAATTTACATCCATTGATTATATTCATAGACTCTCCACTTGAACTAACCGCAATTAATAAGTCTGTGCTTTCAAGAAATTTCTCTAAAAATTTTAAATAAACTAAGTCATGTCCATAATCATTGGAAAAACAACTGTAAGTTGAGAGATTAGAATTACATAAAGCTATAAAATTGGTAGTTTTATTTAAATCAGTTGCGATGTGTTCAACGATAGCTAAGCTACCGCCGTTTGCTAATAATATAATTTTTTTAGGGTTGTTAGCTTTTATGTATTGAATCCAATAGTTTATTTCGTCATTAATTTGATTATTGTCTAAAAAATTTAAAATGTTTTTTGAATAATTAATAATATTCATTAATAATCTTATTTAGGTTATATTCAGTCTTCCATTTAGGTGGGGTGGAAAATAATATTGGTTTTTTTACACTAACATTAAATGAATTCCATTTGATCGTGAGCTTTCTTTTTAATTTTTTTTCAATTAAATAAATGAGCTCTCCAAACGTATTTTTTTGGTTTTTATAAATTAAAGAATATGTCTTATTTTTATTTTTTGAAATTAACTGATTTGAAATTGCATTTACAATATCATGATTATGTACAAGAAAATATCTATCTGTTTTTTTTGGTAGATTGACTGTATCTAATTTTTTTAAAATTTTTAATAATCTTTGTCTCTTATTACCAACTTTTTGGTAGACGTCATATATAACAAAATTTGTAAAAGTAATTTTATTTTCTTTTGAATATTTTTGCGTCAGCAGTAAAAAAATATTTTTATAAGTGGCGTATAAGTATTTAAATCCATTATTTTCATATTGAAAATAACTAGAGGTATAAATCAAATTTCTAATTTTTTTTAATATCATGATTTCCAAAAGGTAGTTTCCCAGTTTTAAAACATCTAAATATTTACTTATATCTTTAATATTATCAAAATTGTTGTAGTAAGATGCTAAATGAATAACAGAGTTGATATTAATATTTTTTATTTTATCTAATATGCTTTGATAATTTCCATCATAATGAATAATTATTACATTTTTAAACTTCTCTAGTTTTTTATTATTGCTTGAATATCTTTGAATACAATAAAATATGGCATCTTGGTTGACAGAAATAGTACGTAATCCAATCTTAGATGTTGATCCTGTCATTAAAATATTCAAATAAATTTTCTACTTTTATCTTTTTCTGATAATTGAATTTTACTATGTTCAATTTTCCAATCGATTTTAAAATTTGGATCAAATGGATGGATACCAATTTCATGATGGATGGAGTATTCCTGGGTACATTTATACAAAATAGTTGCAGATTGACTCAAGACTAGAAAAGAATTGACGTAGTTTGGGGGTATAAAAATGCATCTCTGATCATAACTATCAGAGTTCAAAATCACTGAATAATATTTTTTTTCTTCTTTTTTTGTATAATCAATAAATACATTTTGAATTTTCCCATTAAGTACAATTAATAACTTTCCTTGCTCAAATGGCTTAGATTGCGCATGTAATCCTCTTAAAACGCCAAGATTAGATTTAGATATATTATCTTGGACAAAATTAAATTCCTTATTATCAATGGTGATTTTATTATTTCTTAGAAAGTCGATGAAATAACCTCTTTCATCATTGAATTGATTAACTTTAATTATATATGAATCAGTATTTTCAATTCTAATATGTTCCATTTTCAACTTTTTTTCTCCAATAATTAAGGGTGTCTTCAACTATATCATCTATAGAAAATGTAGGACTCCACCCTGTAAGTTTTTTAAATTTACTTGGATTACATATAAGCCTTGGGACCTGAACAGGTCTGATAAGCTTTGGGTCTCTATAAATTTTAATTTTATTTTTATAAGTCGATTTAGAAATTAGCATTTTTAGTAATTCATTGTATGTGTATAGTAAGTTTTTCTGATTAGTACCTATTATATAAAGTTCACCAGGTTTACACTTTTGAACTGCTAACCAATAAGCCCTAACCATATCTTTGACATGTGTAAAATTTCTTTTATCTGAAAGCACTCCCACATTAATTGTAGGTTTAATAAGTTGATTTTCTATTTTGGCTAATTGATAAGCATACATTGGCAAACCAAAAACCTTGTCTCTTCTGGCTCCCTCATGATTAAAGGCTCTAGTTCTAATAACATTTAAACCATATGACCTGTAATACACATATGCGATATAGTCTTGAGCTATTTTTGATACTGAATAAGGATTCACTGGTCTTAAAATTGTATTCTCATCAATTGGAAGTTCTGATTTGTGTATTTCACCATACTCTTCACCACTTCCTGGTATATGAATTCTTGGATTAATTTTATTTTTAATACAGGCATCCATTAAGTTAACAGTGATTTTGTAATTAGCATCCATAAATAAAGACGGATGTAACCATGACGGACTCACAAAGCTTTGTGCGGCCATATGAAAAATTACATCTGGTTTAATATCCTTGATCATTTCATTGACTGCAATTGGGTCAATGAGATCCCTATCGTAAAATTTTATTCTAGATGATAAATGACTGATATGATCATATCTTGATAAGTGATATCTTCTAGTTCCATAAATATCGATCTTATCTACATTCTCAATTAAATAATCTGCTAGATGACTTCCGACAAATCCTGTTATTCCTGTAATTAAAATTCTTTTTTTCAATTTAATATCCTTTCTATATTTTTTTTATAGGTATTATTATTTGGGTATTCCTTTAAAGACCGATTGAATAATTTAAGGTCTATAAAACCATTTAAATAGGCGTCAACATCTAAATAACCATAGGAATTTTTTAAAGTATTCATTTTCATAGAAAGCTGAGCTGCTTTTTTAATATTACTGACCTCGCCCATATCTATCCAATAGTTGTTTCTGTTATTAATAGGAAAATGCGTAATATTTTTATTTTTGATATAAATATTAATTAAATCTGAAATTTCTGTTTCTCCTCTTATGCTTTTTTTTAAACTAAGAGAGTGATTGAGAACATTATGATCAAAACAAAAAAGACCACATAGTATTTGATTTGAAATAAAATTTTTTGGTTTTTCAACTATTTGAATTGGTTTTTTTTCTTTGTCAAACTCTATAACTCCATAGTTTGACGTTTTAGATTTTTTTGTAAAAGAAAAGAAAAAAGATTTTTCAAATTTTTTAATTTGACTCCTCAAAATATTTTGAATGTCCTCCCCGCAAAAAAAATGATCTCCTAAATTTAATAAAATTGGTTCATTCTTGATATAATTTTTACAAATTTTAAAAACATCGGGTAAGCCAGTGGGCCTATGCTGAGGGAGAAATTTAAATCTTACTCCTAAATGTTTACCAGTTTTTAATAACTTTTTATAATTATCTAAAAATGGTGGATTTGAAACTATAATGAAATCTTTTATACCTGCTTTTATAAGAGTGGATATTGGATAATAGATCATAGGTTTGTCATGAACTGGAATACAATGTTTACTGATGCCAAAAGTTGTAGGATAAAGTCTAGTAGCATTACCACCTGCTAAGATTATAGCTTTTTTAATAATACTATTTTTCAATGTTAATTTTTTCATCATTTAAAATAATATTTTCAATTTGATAATTGAAAATTTTTCCAATTGATAAAAGTTTTTTTTTATTTTGAATACTTGTTAAAAATAAGATGTAGCCCGAACCGCCAGCACCAAGTAATTTTTCTCCAAATGAACCATTTTTCTCTAAAAAAGAAATAAGTTTATCAATTCTTGAATTAGAAACTTTTTTTGAAAAACTCTTTTTTAATAACCAAGATTTTCTTAAAAATTTTCCAATTTTAAAAATATTTATTCTTGAATTTACAAAATAATTATTTATTTCAATATTAAGATCATAGAGTTGTTCTAACCAAATTTTTTTTTTTGATTTTAAATCTTGTTGTCTCTTAAGTATTTTATTTGCTGATCTTGGTTTACCAACTTTTACAAAAACAGCATGTTTATTAATCTCCCTAATTATTTTTTTTTTATTCTTAATATTAGAAACTGTCCTTTGTAAAAAAGAAATATTTACTCCTCCCCCAAACAGAGGGGGGTAGAAATCTTGAACTCCAATTGGGCTTTTTAAAACATGTATCTCAAAATATATGGAAAGATTTAAAATTTCTTGTTTCGTTAGTTTTTGATTATAAATAATATTATAAGCATACATGATTCCGATAACTAATGCGCTAGATGCCCCCAAGCCTTGACCAAATAAGTTATGACTCTCAGACGTATCTATAAAAATTATCTTTTAATTTTAAAAATGCAGACTTTTGTACAGTTAAATCATCAGATAGAAGAGCATAAATTATATTATAATTAAGAAGCAATAAGTCATTTTTTTCTGTTTCAAGATACTCATTTGTAAGTTTATAAATATCAAAAAATTTTTTTTTTTCATTTAAGAAATTTGAATAACTAATTATTAAAGACCTTTTTTTTTGAAAAATTCTATTACCTCTATTTATATTTGACCACTTTTTGATTAAGTCTATAGCTTTTTTGTCTTTTCCCTCAGAGAGATCGTTCAAGGCCTCTTTATAATTTAAGGTCTGATATTTAATATAATAGTCAACTACTTCCATACCTATATTATCTAACAACTTTGGATCAAATTTTATTAAATAAACAACAATTGATGAGAGTGATATTAATAGAATTAATTTAAATTTAATAATTTTTATAAGCATCAAAATAACTTAAATCTTATGATTATTTAATGATTTTTTAATATAATTTGAACATTCTAATAGATTATCAAATGAACCCACATCATACCAAATATCTTTTTTTTTTAGTTTAAAAAAATTTAGAGATTCTTCATTAGCGTACATTCTAATTAAATCTATAATTTCCAATTCTCCTCTATTTGAAGGTTTTAATTTTTTAACTTTGTAACAAACTTTTGAGTCAAATAGATATAAACCAATTACAACAGTTTCATTTATAGAATTCTTTGGTTTTTCTAGTAATATTATTTTTTTTTCTTTGGTCATTTTAAGTACACCATATTGATTAGAATTATATTTTTTTTTTAGAAAAATTTGTGCACCATGGTTTAAAGAAAAATTAATTTTTGATAAATCTGCATTAATTAAATTGTCACCTAGAATTAAAGTAGAGGGTTTATTATCTATGTAATCGCGAGCAACATTAAAAGCATCTGGAAGTCCTTTGGGTTCCTCTTGGACTAGAAAGATAAACTCACAGTTCCATTCTTTATTGGAGAGGATTAATTCTTTAAATAAGTCCCTGTCTTCGGGTTTGGTGATAATGATAATTTGCTGATGACCCGTTTGAATAAGAGTTTCGATGGGATAGTAAATAACTGGTTTGTTATAAACTGGAAGCAACTGTTTAGAGACAACCTTTGTAAGAGGATAGAGTCTTGTGCCCTTGCCCCCTGCTAAAACAATGCCTACTCTATTATGCTGTTGTACCATTCAGTTTGATTTTGTTGTTTTTATGTTGATTGAATTGATTGAGATAAACCATCCAATCTTCTAATTGAAGATCGAAGTGTTTTTCTATTTTTTCCGTGTTTAATAAAGAGTTTTGTGGTCTTGTAGTTTTAGAAGGGTAATCTTTGGCTTGAATGGGTAAGACAGTTGTATTATTGAGATTAGGAGTATTTTCTATAACAAGACTGGCTAACTCATACCAATTGGTCTTGCCTTTGGGTGTGAGATGATAGAGACCTGATAATTGTTTATTGAGCTTGAGTTGAGGAATGCACTTAAGCGTTATTTTAGATAATTGGTCCACATGAGTGGGCACTCCCCACTGATCTTGGATGATATGTAGTTCTTTTTTTGATTGAGCCAGTTTTAGAATAGTATTGGGAAAATTATGTCCTTCATGAGAGTAAACCCAGCTGGTTCTAAAAATCAAATACGTTCCTTGTTGTTCTTGAATAGCTTGTTCTCCTAGTAATTTTGATTTTCCATAGAAGTTTAAAGGATTGGGTGTATCGGTTTCTATATAGGGTTCTTTTTTTGTTCCATCAAAAACATAATCAGTCGAGTAATGTATCAGTGGAATGTTTTGTTGTTTGCAGTACTGAGCAAGAATGGCTGGTGCCTTCGCATTAATGATGAAGGCTTTTTCTTGTTCGATTTCTGCTTGGTCTACATTGGTGTAGGCTGCAGCATTAATAATGATATCCGGTTGAATGCTTTTGAGTTGGTTGGGAATATCTTTTAGGTTTTCTAGATTGATTTGCTTTCTTGTAGTTGCTATCACTTTGCCTAGTTGTGGGAGTGTTTGATATAAGGCTTGACCTAATTGTCCGTTTTGTCCAAGAAGAAGTATTTTCATTTGAGTATTTTAATTTGGGATTGTTTGGTGAGGGAAGTGTAGTGATGAATGGTTTGCAGCAAGTGTTCTTGCAATTGATGCTCTGGATGCCAATCAAATTCTTTTTCTATTTTAGCTGTATCAATGGCATAGCGAAAATCATGACCTGCGCGATCTTTGACAAAGGTAATTAAATCTAAGTAAGAGTGTTTTTGGGGATAGTGAATATCCAGTAACTGACAGATAAACTGAACTAATTCTAAATTGGAGAGTTCTTGATTGCCTCCTAAAGCATAATTCTCCCCTATTGTTCCCTGCTCTAGGATAATTTGGAGTAAGGTACAATGATCTTGGACAGGGATCCAATCTCGAATTTGAAGGCCTTTACCATAAATAGGCAGTGGTTTGTTTTGTAAGGCATGAGTGATCATTAAAGGGATAAGTTTTTCGGTGTTTTGAAACGGTCCAAAGTTATTGGAGCAATTGGTAATAATGGTGGGTAATTGATAAGTATGAAAATAGGATCGAACCAAATGATCAGAGCCTGCTTTACTGGCACTATACGGACTATTGGGAGCATAAGGAGTTTGTTCATGAAAGGCGGGTTGATGAGTGGTGAGTGCTCCATAGACTTCATCGGTGGAGACATGAAGAAAGAGAAACTTTTGTTTTTGGGCTTGCGATAATTGTTGGAAGTAATTTTTGGCTTGTTCCAATAAGGTAAAGGTCCCCATGACATTGGTTTGAATAAAAAGTGAGGGATCGCTGATGGACCGGTCCACATGCGACTCGGCGGCCATATGAATAATGGCGGTGGGTTGATGTTCTTTGAATATTTTTTCAAGTAACGAAGCATCGTTAATATCGCCTTGATAAAAATGGTAGGGTTGATCTTTTAGTTGTTGGGCAAGATAATCTTTATTGTTTCCTGCATAGGTGAGCTTATCAAGATTAATCAGAGCCCCTTTGTCTTTTTGAAACCAATCTAAAATAAAATTAGTACCGATAAAGCCGCAACCACCGGTTAAAAGAAGTGTGTGTTTATTAATCATGCAAAAGGGTTTTGAATTTCATGGAATTGGGGTAATTGTTGATCTTTGGGGTTGCGAACAAACTGACTAACATCAACAGGGAGTTGAAAAGCTAAGCTTGGATCATCGATGTTAATGCCATGATCGTGTTCGGGTGAATAGTATTGATCCACTTTGTAGAGAATTTCTGTATTCGCCTCTAAAGTTAAAAAACCATGGGCACAGCCTTTGGGAATAAAGACTTGTTGGTGATTATCTTTGGATAAAGTAAGGGTTAAATTTTTTTGGTAAGTAGATGATGAGGGGCGCAAATCGAGAATACAATCAAGAATAGATCCTTGCAGGACGCGTATTAACTTGGATTGTTCAAAGGGCGGTGATTGAAAGTGGAGTCCTCGAAAGACATATTGTTCCTTGGAGAGTGATTGGTTGTCTTGGACAAATTGAATAGCATGTAAAGGACCCATTTGTGATTGGTTATAGGTCTCAGAAAAAAAACCCCGGTGATCTTCATACTTGGTGGGGGTGATTAAATAGACGCCTTGTAGTGAAGTTTGTTGAATATCCATTAGTTAGGTTCGATAGAGTAAGGTAGCCGCAATCAAAGAGAGTCTTCCTTGCCAAGTTTGACGGTAAACTTTGGACTCAAAGATTTTTTGAAGGCGGGTGAAAGGATTGAAGGCGAGTCTTGATGTTTGAAAGAAGTAGTAGTCGTTTATATTTTCTTTAACTCCCAGTTTGATATATTGATCAAGGAGTTGTTTGTGAATGTTATTCCATTTTTGATAGCGTCCTTGAAAGCCAAAAAAAATACGTTTTACTTGATTGAGGATTCCTAGGTTAGCACCTACATAGTTTCGAGAGTGCTGGCGATACAATGTAAAGGGCTGACGATCGTAGTACATGGAAAAACCCATAAACGTAGAGAATAAATACAGCCACCAGTCATGAGAAGGGACATGCGCGACGGGATATTTTCTGATTTGATGATGAAGCTTTCGGGTCCAAACCAACGTATTACCCCCTGCGATAGATTGCACTAAGGCATTGTGAAAGCTGGGTGGTTGAGAGAAATACAAGGATTGTTGTAAATAGCGATCCTGTTCATCGATTAACTGTGTTCTAGAGCCGTATAAATCACAATGATGATGGGTTAATTGTTGAATGGCTTGGTGCAATTTTTGAGGCAACCAAATATCATCTTGATCACAAAATGCATAATAATCAAAATTCTGCGGGACTTGATAAAGCAGCTTTAAAAAGTGATCCCCTGCATCATACTCCACAGCTAAGTTGATAAGATGAAGAGATAGGTCTTGTTGAAAGGACTGAAGAACAGAGACGGTTTGATCTTTTGAGCCATCATCAGACCAAAACACTTGAACTTGGACTTGTTCTTGATCGAGTAAGGATTGAAGTTGTTTGGCTAAATACTTTTCACCATCGCGAGTGGACAATAAGATCGCGACGCGAGGATGTACATTTTGATTATTTAAATTTGTATTATCAGACATAGCTCCGCACTTTAGGTGAAACCTATTTTTTTGAAATCAACTAAGGGCTTAAGGACTACCTAAGCGCTGCGTCGATCAATTTCCTTCAGTCCTACTTTAATCTTTTGTAGGTTCCCCATAAAATGCACCAACAACATCGCTCGCTGATTATCCAAAGAACTATGAAACACTCCCTCTAAACCGCTGAGTGCCCCTTCGGTGATTTGAATGAGATCTCCCTGTTGAAAGCGATTGTGGTTTAAGTTGATATAGCCTTGTTCATCTTCAAGGTCTTTTAAGCATTGAATAAGTGTGGCAGGAACGCTTAAAGGTTCATGGCCCGCACTGATTAAACACCGCACCCCTTTGGTGCGTTTGACTTGAGAGATGAATTGGGGCTGAGGTATACGCACAAACAAGTACCCAGGAAAAAAAGGCTTAGCGGTGGGTGTAATCGAACGGGCATGTCGGACCTGTTTACAATACACCGGGTAATAAACATGAATCTCTTGTTTTTTGAGATTGTTACTTGCATAAAGCTCTTTTCTAGACTCTGATTGAACACAATACCATAGCATACGAAGAACATTATGATGTCTAAAAAAAAAAATAGCTATAATATTTTATATAAAAACTATATATCTTTTTTAGATATAGTTTTAGAAAGTAAAAGACCGATGGGAAGATAGTAGATACCCCCTATCCAGTTATTAAAGAAGCTATTGGATGGCACGAGCGGCCAAAGACTAATCATTAGGGCTAATATCAAACAGACCTGCACATCTGATAATAATTTTTTGCTTGGACTAAGCGATGGTATCCAAACATGAAGTGTTTGGCGGGCTAATAAATAAATTAAGCACAAGAATAAAATAAAGACAGGAATGGCAGCTATGATCCCCCCTTCTGCTAGTAATTGAAGATAGATTTGATGGGGATGCGTGGAACAAGAACGCGGATAAGCGAAGGGTTCTTGACTGCATAACTTTCTAAAGAGCTTTGGGCCTTGGCCAAAAAGAGGATTGTCTTGAAACATTCTCAGTGCTGTAATGTAGTGGGCTTGATGGATCTTAGAGAATGCCTGAAGCTTGGTATCTGATTGTAGTCCTATTTGCTCTAGGGTTTGGTCAATCATGCGTTCTTGATGAACAGGATTAAAGTGTAGGAGAAGTGCCATGATGGTAAGCGAGACAAGAAACGTAAGTGCACGCAACCACTTAAACTGGGTACTGCAAATTATCACCCCTAAAGTAAATAAGAATAAATAAAATAGAGATGTTCTCTCACCGGCAATAAAAACTAAGACATCTACCAATATAAGTAGAAGTAAAATGGGTAAAAGATTTTTGGGGGTTAAGGGGCGATGAATAAATAAATATAACCCAAAGAAAATAGGTATTAAGCGGGAGAGATAACTTCCTAAAATTAACTCCTCTCCAAAAAATCCAGAGACGCGCAGTGGATGAACTTGCTTCATCATCAACGAGTTAAACCCCGTGAAATATTGCAAGTATCCATCGAGACAGACCACTGCTAAGGCAGCAAGACCAGAATATGCCAGTCTTTGGATGAACTTTGGGTGATGATTGCAGCAATGGATGATTGCTAAGACAAAAAACAAATAACGAAAGTAAAAAAGAGAACTCTCTAATGACAGTCCAATATCTAACGATAAAAGACTTCGAATAAGAAGATACCCATAAAATAGACCAAAGGCCCATACGAGACGGTTTTGATAGTACTGCCACATTCGCCGATATACACTCCCCACTAAAAAAACAAAACCACTAAGGCTCACAATCAAATCGGGCAGAAACGGTCCAGTGATCAGCGCCCAAGGGAAAAGCCACAACAAATAGCTATTAAACAATACCATTGAGTTGGTATCATTGTTTGTTGGGAGTTTTTAAAAAGTATAAAATATAGATATTGATTTTTTATATATATTATTGGTATAAATAATTTGATTTTTTGAGGTAAAATTGTACTATGAATCCGCTTCAATCGACTTTGCGTTTAGTTGAAGATTTTGATGTCAATAATGTTCGCTTTCAAAAATCTATCAAAATCTTTCGGCGCTCTCCTTATGGATATCGTATTTTGTTAGAAATTATGCAAGGCCACTATCAACTCACAGAAAAAAAAATTACCATTGAATATCTCTGCAAAGTCGTCCAAAATATCGCCTCGCGAATTACTGTGATTAATTTTTTAAAAGAAGTCATGCATAATAATCTGATTGAATATCATCAAGATTCTCAGGATGGTCGGTTGAAAATTATCAAACCCTCTGATTTTTTAGTGAAAAATTACGAACAATGGGTTAAGACCATTTTTTCTGATATATAAAAAATTTAATCAAATCTTATTTGATCTTGATGAATTACCAAATTTATCCTCTTTAAAAACATGTCCAAACTCACATTCAAGATGAATCTCATATTTTGAATACCTAAATTCATAATCAGTAATTGGCTTACCATTATTATTTTTATCTTTATAAAGTTTTCTAAATTGTTGGGGCCACATACTATTATTTTTAGGATTTTTAAGGCCAAGACTATAAAACTTATCTCTAACAGCTCCGGCTTTCCTATTAGGGAAAAAACCAAAAATACCATTTACCTCATATTTCTTTGAAAGCTTTATTAATTTTTGAATATCTTTTTCACTCCAAGGTTCTACTTTTCTAATACCAAACCTTTTTTTATAATTATCAATTTGCTTCTCACTTTTCGTAGTAATTAATTTGGAGAGCTCACTTAGAGGCTTCTTTCTATTATCTTTTAAAAGAATTATTTCCTCTATCGTCCAAACTATTCTTCTATTGGTAAGATTTAAAGCTTGTTTTCTTCTTTTTATTTGAATTTGATTAAATTTAAAATTTAAGAGTTTTTCATACTCTCCAAGTGTTAAATATTTATTCTCAATTAAAATATTGTCTTCTTGTTTAGGCCATTCTGCATACTCATCTCTTACATTTCCAATTAATTTTAACCTTCTATCAGAAACCTTATAAAAAGACTTCTTGATTGGAAGTAAATCTATTAACTCTTTAACAGATTTTTCTTTTCCATATTTAAGAATTATTGCATCTTCCTCTTTGGTCCATTTAGTTTTATCTTGTTTATTACCAATAGTTTTAATTCTCATACCTTTAACTTGTGAAATTGTTTTATCTGGAAAGTTAAGTGCTAACTCTTTAAGGGTAGTTTCTGGTCCTAACTGTTTAATAATTTTGATATCTTCTTTAGACCAATCAGGATATTTAACCATTTAATAAATTTTAATATTGTTTCTATGGAAAGTAAACTTTGGCAAGTCCTTGAGTAAGCACAAACTATTTATCATTAGCATTCGAAGACCCTTTAAAAGATAAATTACATAAAATAGTTGCATAGATTCCAGATAAGGGTTCCTGAATCATGCTTTAATTATCCTGAATCAGTTGGATTCACAGAATTTATCACCACACTCTAGAGGGCTTATTTACGTTATTTATGATAGCTGATTACTTAAGTTGCCTAGTGATTAATCTTCACAAGGTGCGTTCTTGTATTTACCTTCATAGTTTTTGGAAGGATACTTATCATAAGCTAAATTCCAACAGGCCGTTAAAATATCAGTTCTTGTAAGTGAACT
>Ga0208770_1001069_pt1 | contig 14544 bp, 14 predicted proteins | sample AntAceMetag02UK9_FD_184771 | JGI IMG/M metagenome (GOLD analysis project Ga0208770, IMG submission 184771) | Saline lake microbial communities from Ace Lake, Antarctica - Antarctic Ace Lake Metagenome 02UK9 (SPAdes) (version 2) | ecosystem: Environmental > Aquatic > Non-marine Saline and...
CAAAAAACGTTCGCGAGAATCCGTTGTCAACTTCCCGTGCTGGTTTTCCCACAGATCAACAAGGTCGCGACCATCCATGGGATGAGCCTAGAAAAAAAGCGATGAATCTTCAAGTGCCCGATAAACCGTCGGTGGAGTGATCTGCAAAGTAGCCGTCATGTCGCTCACTGTTGCCACTTTGAGGGCGCAGACTTACTCATAGCCGCTCTTAGGTAATGGAAAGCCTTGGGCTAGGCCCCTGAATCGTCCTCAGCCCCTTGCATCTGCACCCTCAGGTTATTCGCTTTGAGTAACCACTGTCGCCGGTGGAGTCTCAGGCCAGGCGTAGGGTGAGACGGTGAGTAAAGCCCAGCAAAAGATGCCCCGTGCCTGATTCATGGACTGTGGTCTCCACGGCTGCCGGTGCCAAGGATCTCGTTGCGTGGATTGCCGACACCACGGCCAGCCGGCCGTGGGTGGTGGTGACCACCCCGCGGGGTGATCTGACCCCTCGCTTTGATATGAAATCCCTTGTGGACCAGCTGGAAGGGGTGGCCGCACTGGCGCTGGTGACCACCGTAGAGGCAACAAGGGCAATGACCGACGTGCTTCGCGAGCGCGAAGACGTCTTTGCCGGTGCTGCCAGGGTGTATCCCGCGGGATACACGCCAGAGAATGCTCTTAAACCCACACCGCATCGAGTCGTTCACCCCAACCAAGACCCCGATCGGGCAACCCAGCGTCTCATCTCCGACGCCTTAGGTATTGCCCAGGATGCAGGTGTTTTTGATGAAGCCCGACCGCAACGGCGAGAGGCGAAAGCGATTGTCAAGGCTTTCATCGGTAACGACCGAGCGTTTGTCGACATCGAGGGTGGGGGAGAACTTGCCACCTTGGCAGGTGAGCTCACCTGCCAAGGTGTCCCTCTTCCCTGGTTGTTCTCGCCGGGGCAGCGCCTGAAGGGGAGCTATGACGCTTCTTCTACCCGCTTTCTGGTGGATAAGGACCTCTGGGACTCTGGGGAGTATTTCCGGGGATTCCCCAAAGGTGGCGTGACCCTAGGCCTGGTGACAAAGGTTGATCGGCAACGCGGTTCGTTGCAGATTCACCCTGGTCACTCGTTTACTTTTTCCCGCGCTGAACTCTCGCCTAACCCGAAAGACCGGGTGGATTTGCTCCTCGCTGAAGGTGAAGTATTACCTGTTCGGGTCTACCGGAACCCCCAAGGTCAGCTGGCCGTGCGCATGGATGACATCGACGACGATGAGCAGATCATTCCCCCGGTCGACTTTGGCGCGGGGCCGTGGCTCTTAGAGGACCGGGAACTCGTCGATATCGGCATTGAACCGCCCTGGGTTTTATGGAGACCCCAGAGTTGCGTTTTCTGCCAGTGATGGGGTCTGATGGTTTTCACCTACCAACACCAGCGAATACCTAGGCATCGAACTCATAAACCGGTGGTCGCGGGTCACGTCCCGTCCGCCCTACGTGGTCAAAATTCTCCACCACGATTATGAGTTGGGTCTCGGGTTGATTCGGATGATAAGTGACATCCCCACTGGTCTCGGCCGGAAATCTCTCAGGCGAGCACAGTGAGTCGACTGCAGGGACACAAAAGTGATAAGGTTTACTTATCATGACCCTTATGCAGCAGGCGCAAAGCATTCGTCGGCACTGGCAGGCAGAGCAATTAGCACGCGATGATGCTCTTTTTGCCTTGCGTGAAACCGTAAGACATCATTCGCAACGGTCATTGGCGAAGCAGCTGGGTGTGTCGCAGTCAGCGATTGCTCAGCGCCTTCAGGGTTTTGAAACCGACTACGACAACAATCCCTATCTGACGCTGTGCTCTCTGGCTGAGGCCCTTAAGCAAGAATTGCGTCAGGATCCGACTGATCTGAGCTCATGCTTGAGGTTGGTTGCTCAAGGCGTGAGTGATTTTCGGCGCCTTCGTCACCCGCGAGATCGCAGAACCTTTCTGCGTCAGCCACCGTCTACGGGGGATTATCGGTGGGACGCGCTAGTGGCAGCAGTGGCAGCACGAGAGGCCAGGCTCAGCGGAATGGATATTCCCGTGTGGAGCGAGCAGTCAGAGTTTTTTCTCAATCAAGCGTGGTTTGTTACCAGATCAGCAGGCCTTAGGCCACTCGCCTTCGTCGAGTCTCCGGCAGACTTTTTCGTGCGCAATGTGTATCTTGACCCCGCAGAACTCGAATCGGTCTAATGAGCGGGTTTTTTACCAGTGAACGAATTCGTGAGGCACTGATCGAACTTGGGCGCCGGCTTGATGCACGGGGTCACCGGGCAGACTTGTACATTGTGGGGGGTGCCGCGATGGCCCTCGCATTTGATCGAACTCGGGTAACCCGGGACATTGACGCTGTTTTTGCGCCCAAGACAATCGTGTACGACGCGGCCCGCACCATGGCCGATGAATCGCCCGACTTGGACGAAAACTGGCTCAATGACGCGGTGAAAGGTTTCCTTGCCGAGACAGAGGACGAGGATGCCACCGTCTTCATGGAGGAGAGAGGAATCCGCGTCCTCGTGGCATCCCCCAGGCGGCTGCTGGCTATGAAAGTATTTGCGGCCAGAGCAGACCGCGATCGTGACGATATTCTGAGCCTCTGCGTCCACATCGGAGTCGCCAGCATCCAGGAAGTGTTGGATCTCACAGCCGACCTTTATGGAGATCTACTGACTCCCAAGAGCAAGTTCATCGCCATTGAGGTTCTCCAAGACATTTTGCCGATGGACGCACCCCCCTCTCGTGACATGCCCTAGCTGTGCGGCTTTCGTGTCCCGAGTTAGAGAAGACGAGATCCCCCCGCAAGACAGCGGTAAAGTGCTCATAATCTCTCAGTCACAGGTTCACGTCCCGTCCCCCGGGTGCGGTGCACGTTAGGTGCACATCACCACCTCACCCACTCCAACACCAGCTACGCCAAACCTCACCTGTTTGCTGGCTTCCGCAGCGCTGGCTAACACGTCCTAACACAAGCTGATACCGAGGCATCGAACTCATAATCCGTCGGTCATGGGTTCACGTCCCGTCCGCCCTACAGCCCTACAGCCCTCCGCATGGCGTGGGAGGCCACTGCGCAGTCGTAGTGCGGGCGCCTTTAGGGGTTTAGTTGCAAAGGAGGCACGAGGACATCGCGTGCGAGCAGATCCTCATACGTCTCGCGTCTCACCACAAGGCGGGGGACACCCCCGCTCACAAAAACTACCGGCAGACGCAAAGAGCCGTTGTAGTTGTTTGCCATGGTGAAGCAATAGGCACCGGTGACGGGCATGAGTAGTAGGTCTCCAGCTGACGGGGAGTCAAGGTGAACGCCGTCGATAAGCTCGTCTCCCGATTCGCAGTGTCGGCCAACAACGCTGACAATTTCTCCACCGTGGAATCGATTGCTGAGGGTTGCTTCAAACCTTTGGCCGTAGAGAGAAACCTCAAGATTGTCTGCCATTCCTCCGTCCACGGCGACAAGAGTCTTACCTCCGCGCTTTACATTGACCACTCGATACATGGTGACTCCGGCTCGGGCAACAAGAGACCTCCCGGGCTCCAGGATTATCCTGCATGCTGGGGGCAGAAAGTCCTTCGCCGCCTGGACAATCGCATCCAGATAATCGTCCACACTCACGTCGGGGTCATCGTAGGTGTGTCTTTCCCCTAGGCCTCCGCCCAGATCATAGATTTCAAATTCGCCAAACTCGGATAAAGCCCTAATGGACTCGGAAAAAGCATTAAGTTCGAACACCTGGGAGCCGATGTGGACGTGAAGGCCGCGCATTCGCAGGTTTTGACTACGCTGAATCCTTTCGATGGCGAGCCGCGCCTCCTCGTGGCCCATTCCAAACTTTGAATTACCGTGTCCAGTTGACATCGCTTCGTGAGTATCTGTGTCCACATTCGGTCGGATGCGAACCAACACGTCCTGTGTGCCCCGGACCAGAGCGATGAGCTGGTCAACCTCATGCAGGTTGTCGACAATGATGAGCCCCACGCCCGCGTCGAGCACCATTTTGAGGTCACCGTCTGTCTTGGCGTTTCCGTGTACCAAAATGTCTCTCGGGTCGGCCCCTCCGGCCAGCGCCATCACGAGTTCTCCACCTCCCGCGACATCAATGCCGATCCCTTCTTCGCTCATGACCCGGTAGACCGCTGTGGCGGGAAATGCCTTGGAGGCAAAGTAGACGCGACTATTGGGCCATCTCAAAATCAACCCGTCCCGGTAATGTCGGATGCGTTGGCGCAAAGCACTCTCATCCACGATGTAGACGGGTGTGCCGTACGCAGCCGCGAGGTCAGAGGCTTGAACCCCGCTGATAGCAATCTCCCCATCGACAACGCTGCTGCCCTCGGGAAATAGGCTCAGAATTGCTGGCTGTTCAATGGATTGCACGTCTTCTCCTGGGTTGATGGCGGTGAAAAGTGAGGCTGCTGAAGGCCACGAGGTATCCTACGGTGCGAAGGATCTTGACTGAGGTTTCGACCCTTCTACATCATCACCGCACATTCGCCAGAAAAGTTTGGGTCCGAACGTGCTGAGGGTTATCGAGGACATTGCTAGGTGTTCCTGTCTCCACAACTTTTCCAGCATCCATAAACACCATTTCGTCCGCCACTTCGCGTGCGAACCCCATTTCGTGGGTCACGACAATCATCGACATCCCAGAATCTGCTAGAGCTCGCATTGCCGAGAGAACTTCTCCCACCAGTTCGGGGTCGAGCGCCGAGGTTGGCTCGTCGAAAAGCATGAGCTTCGGTTTCATCGCGAGAGCGCGGGCAATCGCAACCCGCTGTTGCTGCCCTCCCGAGAGCTGACGGGGGAGGCTATCCTGACGGTCGCTCAGGCCCACTGTCGCCAAAAGTTCCTGGGCAAAAGCCGTGGCCTCTTCCTTCGATACCTTGAGGACACGTTGGGGAGCTTCGATGATGTTTTCCAGGGCAGTCATGTGTTGGAAAAGATTGAAGTTTTGAAAAACCATTCCCACCTCTGCCCGAGCCTTGCAGGCATCCCGGTCCTTCAGGTCGTGTAGACGCCCGCCTTTCTCCCGGTAGCCCACGAGCTCATTGCTCACGTAGAGTCGACCGCCGTCAATCCGCTCGAGGTGGTTGATGCATCGGAGGAAAGTGGATTTGCCCGACCCAGATGGTCCGACCAAGCAGGTCACCTGTCCGGGCATGACCATCATGTCGATTCCGGAGAGCACTTCGACGCGCCCGTAGGATTTTCGGACACCTTCAGCCAACAACATGGCGTCAACCATCGGCTTTCTCCTCTGCTGGGTGAACTGGGGTGCGCTGGGGGCGGCCTCGAACGAGGCCGCCGAGCAACCAGCCAACCATGGGGGTGGTCCCCTGACGCGGGCGACCCCCGGAAAGTTTCCGCTCCAGCATTGTTTGACCTACCGTCAGAATCGACGTGATGGTGATGTACCAAAGGCTCACCACAATGAGGAGAGGGATTGTCTGGAAGGTTCGGGTGTAAATCGACTGTGCCGAATAGAGAAGGTCGGCAAGCGCCAAAATGCTCACCAGCGATGTCGTCTTCAGCATCAATATGGTCTGGTTGCCAGTTGGCGGAAGAATAAGTCTGATGGCCTGGGGGAGGATTATCCGGCGCAGCGTCTGCGAATGCGTCATCCCAAGTGCCTTTGCTGCCTGGGACTGCCCAGAATCAACGCCGAGAATTCCTCCTCGAACAATCTCCGCCATATAAGCCCCCTCGTTGAGACCCAAGCCGAGAATTGCAACGGCGAGCGGTGTGATGAGGTCATTTGCATTGAAGATAAAGAATGGTTCGATGAAGGGCAGACCGATCGTGAATTCGGGGTAGAGAGCGGAGATGTTGTACCAAAAAATCAACTGAACAAGGAGCGGTGTCCCCCGGAAGAACCAGAGGTACACCCAGGCGCAGCGCGCCACCGTGGCGTTTGGGGAGAGTCTCATCACGGCAAGCCCTATCCCGACCACAATTCCCAGGATCTGGGCGATGACCGTGAGGCCAATGGTCAGCCGGACTCCGCTGAGGATGATGTCGCTAAAAAGGTACTCCCCGACGATGTCCCACTTGAACCGCGGGTTGGTGATGACAGAGAACAGCACCTGGCCAGCGATCAGAAGAACAATCACGGACGCCACCCATCTGCCGGGGTGACGGGCGGGAATGGGGGGTAGGTCTTTCGTTGGTCTCGTGTCTGACAACGACTTTCTCCCTGGTATCAACGATTAGAAATTTGTGTGCTGAGCCACGTTGGGCCTTGCTACGGAATCATTACCCCGGCAAGGCCCTTCGCGTCACACCTTACTTGTCGACAGTTCCACCGTTGATGGTGGCGGTTGTCAGGATGACATTCTGGAGTCCCCATTTCGTCCAAATGGTTTCAAAATCACCGGAGTCCATGAGCTGCTGAATAGCTGCTTGGAATACTTCGGCGAGGTCACCCTTGCGAAGCAGGATTCCGTTGATGTCTTTACCATCCTCAGGGCGAAGGAAAACTTCCAATTCGTCAGCATCCCCCTCTGACTGCTTTGCAATCCACGAAGCTGCGTGAGCTCCAAAAAATGTCAAATCAGCTCGTCCTGAGCGCACAGCTGTGACGCCGTCCGCTTGGGTGGGATATTCCTGAATGTCAATGGCGTCTTTCCCGCCAGAGACGCAGGCTTCACTCTGCGCGACAACATTTTCAGCTGCCGAGGTTGCGAGAGCAACTGCGACCGACTTGCCACACAGCTCCGCTGATGCGTCTTTCAATTCGGCCTGTTGACCCTTCAGCACCAAGAGCCCGCGTGACGTGGTGAAGTAATCCACAAAGTCAACGACCTCTTGTCTGGCAGGTCGATCCGCAAATCCGGAGACTGCGCCATCAAAACGACCGGCTTCAACGCCGGGGATGATGTTTCCGAAAGGCGAGACGGTGATCACGAACTCAATACCGAGAACTGTGGAGAGAGCGTCAACCATGTCGATTTCTGCTCCCACAAGGACGCCACCCTCGTCATAGAACTCGAGTGGAGGGTCAGTGGGGTCGGTGGCCAAGACAATGTAACCCTTATCTTTGATGTCCTGGGGGAGCGCCTCATAGAGCGCTGCGTTGTAGGCGATTCCCACCGAGGCTTCAGCTGCAGCGGGTGCTGGCTCTGCTGGTGCCTCGGGGGCTGTTTCGGTCGCGCTGGGAGTGCACCCAGCGAGAATGAAACTGAAAGCAAGTGCACCGGTGGCCCAAAGCCCCGTGGTGCGGGTCATACTTTTCATTCTGTCCTCATTTCCTTAGTGCGCTGCCGGCGAGGATTCGCTGGCCAGCGGTCTGTCGGGAAAACGCGGGAATCTTGGTGGATTCACATGTCACCAGACCTAACTCACACCGTATTCGACAACACCACGGCGGATATTGTTCAATCGGCTAAAGTAGCGTTCACGCGTTATGTAGTTCGGACAAAACAGTTGACGGGGGCAACCCCTGAGCTTACCGGCGTTCCGCAGTGTCCTCGGCCGCGCGGAGGACCCTCAGAATGTTGCCACTAGCCAAGCGCTCGAGATCAGATGGCGACCAGCCGCGGCCAGCCAGTGCGTTCATCAGAAGTGGGTAGCAGGAAACGTCAGCCAGATCAGAGGGCATGTGGGGGGAACCATCGAAGTCAGCTCCGATGCCGACATGGTCAATCCCCGCAACGTCTCGGATGTGCTCAATGTGATCTGCTACATGCTCGACGGTGACCTTCGGCGCCATCGTGCTTGGCGCGTTTCCCTCTCCCTGTGCCAGCGAGGCGGCGAATTCGGCAGAAACAAAATCGGAGACGAAGGCCACCATGCACACCCCGCCATTGGTGGCGAGCAACGTGAGGACATCATCGGGAACATTGCGGGGGATGTCCACCAGTGCGCGAGCACACGAATGGCTGAAGATTACGGGGGCAGTGGTGGCTGCCAAAGCGTCGCGCATCACGCCATCCGCCACATGGGAGAGATCGACCAGCATTCCCAGTCGATTCATCTCTCGGACAACCTCGAGCCCAAAGGCGCTCAATCCCCCGAGTGCTGGCACATCAGTTGCGGAATCGGCCCAGGGGGTGTTGTGGTTGTGGGTCAAGGTCATGTAGCGCGCCCCTAGGGCATACATCATCTGGAGGATTGTCAGGGACTCATCGATGCAATGCCCACCCTCGAGCCCCAGAAGGGAGGCGATGCGACCCTCATCGTGCGCTGTCACGATGCCCTCGGCGGAGGTGACAAAAGCAAGGTCTTGGCTAAACCGTTCCACGAATTTTCGGATGAACATTATTTGCTCGACGGCCATTACAGCGGCCTCTGCGCCACTGAGAGTCGAGGGCGCATAGACCGACCAGAATTGCCCGGTGACTCCACCTGTGTGCAGCCTCAGGAGGTCTGTTTGCAGGTTCGAGGTGATCTGAGAGCGGCCAACCACGTCAAGGTCATAGTCATACAGCTGGCGCATTGCCCAGGCAAAGTCGTTGTGGCCATCAATCAGCACGAGCTGCACCTCGCCGCCGAGCGTGACCGTGAATACATAGCGTTTAGTCTGACAGTCACAAGCCCGGCAAAGAATTATCCAATTCGCTATAATTTGAACATGAAATTGTCCAAACTTACAGTACCGCTTGTTGATCATGCGGCAGAGGCGACCACCGTTGGTCATCTTGCCGAAGCTCTAGCCCCGCCAATCCTTCGTGTTCTCGCAGCTACTCGCGGTCTGGACATGCTCGTGAACGGAACTGTGCTCCACGATCCACTCGAACCCCTCCCCGAGCAGCCCGGAGCAGTGCTCCTGCTCTCGGCCTTGCGCACGGACAGCAGCGAGGCACTTGCCCTCATTGGTCAGGCCGCGGACTACGAATACTCGGCAGTCGTGGTGAAGCGCCGGGATTCAGACGCCACTGATCTGGTCACCACCGCATCAACGCGTGGCCTCGTAATTTTGGCGGCCGCGGACGAGATTCCGTGGCAGCAGCTCGATGCCCTCATTCTTTCGGTCCTCGGCGCTCAAGGCCTCGAGGCACTGTCAGCGACGGGTACCGGCGGGGAGCTCTTTGTCATCGCTAACGCAGTCGCCTCCGTCATCGGCGGTTCGGTGTCGATCGAGGGTATCGACCGCCGCCTCCTGGCGTATTCTTCCGTACCCGACCAACGCATTGACTCTCTGCGTGAGCGCGGCATTCTCGATCGACGTGTTCCCGATATGGATCGAAACCTCAGCCAGTACCGCAGTGTTTTGGCGGCTGAGGGTGTGGTCCGTTTCCCGGAGGTTTCCGACGAATTTGCCCGGTCAGCGATTGCTATTCGCGCCGGTGCCCGACCGCTGGGAACAATCTGGGCGATTGAAGAGCTCGGTGAAACAGCAGGTGACGGGGAAAGGGTATTGCGTGATGCCGCCCGTCTGGCGGCGCTGCACCTCTTGCGAGGTCGGAGCCCGAGCCTGATTGAGCTGGAGGTAAAGGAGGCCACCCTGAAAGGCGCTCTTGACGGCTCGCTCGCCCCTGAGGAAGTCGCCTACCGACTTGGCCTAGGTGGGGGAGCGGCCCTCGCACTACTTGGTTTTGCAGCCGCCCCTGATGCGAAAGGGGTGTTGCCACTCATTACCCATATCGGCAATGCACTGACCCGGTATGTGGCGGCTTTTCGGCCGGATGCTGCCATCGCCACCACATCGAGGGCGGTCTATGTTCTTCTTCCCAACGGAGGCCCCACGGAGCCAGATCTACTGGCCAGCGGCGCACTGAGCGCTATTCGGCAGGTTTTTGATGACGGTATGCGAGCGGCCATTGCTACATCCTCTGTGGGTGTTGCAGGACTTGCAGACATGCGCAAAGAAGTCGATGACATCTTGAGAGCAATCACTCAACAATCAGACCTCCCGGCAATTGCGAAACTCGTGGACGTGCATTCACAGGTTCTCCTGTCCCATATTTCTGACGAGCTAGAGCGTCACCCCCGACTGAGACACCCGGGAGTAGCCGCAATGGTTGCGCATGACTCTGGACACAAGACGGAGTACGCGTCGTCGGTAGCCGCATGGCTGGATGCTGTGGGGGACATTGCGGCGGCATCTGAAAGCTTGCACATCCACCCCAACACCCTCCGCTATCGCCTGCGACGGATGGGGGAACTCTTTGGGATCACTCTTGATGACCCGAACGAGAGACTCTCGGTATGGCTTCAATTGCGGGCCGAACAGTGGAACCGGAAGCACACCGCACCAACACACTCTGACATCCCGGCATCGCTGGCTGGTTAGCGTAGCGAACTCATATCCGTCGGTCATGGGTTCACGTCCCGTCCGCCCTACAATTCTGATGTCTCAGGACATCGTTCATAGCGACCGCGGCCGTGGGTAGGTCCCGGAAGCAACTCGATGCGGCGTTTGATCCTCTCCTCTGTCCACTGGAGAGTCGTGATTACACAGACAATGAAGCAGGCTAAGCCGTCGGACCTTCGTGCGATTTCTGCTTGCTAGCGGGGGAGCCCGAGCCCTTGGGCGCCTTCGTGGTGTGACAGGGCGTGAAACTCAGTGGGCTCTCTAGTTTCACCTTCCGCTGGGGGCGATGTCGTGACACGTCTCACAACGAACCCCTGTTTACCAGTCAGAACTTTGCAGGCACTATGAACGATGTTCTGACACGTATATGAACGATGTCGTGAACCTGGACACCGTCCGCCCTACCGGGTCCAGATTTTTTCCGTGGCGGTTATGAGTTCGCTTGTCGCTGTTTCGCGTGATTCGTTGCAGATCCCTCGGAGGACCCTCTCACTGGGTTATTTTCCCCCCCCCGCAGCCTCCGACTGCATCCCGGTTAGGCTGGGGGAGATGGATTCCCGTGCACGTGACTTCCTGTCCCTGGTGAATATGGGCACCCGCGTGGTGGTTCGGTATCGGATCGAGGGTGGGTTGAGTGATGCACTCGGCGTTCTTTCTTCCCGCACCTCCACACACTGTGTAATTGACACGAGACGGGGACCTACCAGCGTTGCCTTTGCTGACGTCGTTCTCGCTAAGAAAGTTCCACCACCACCAGAGCGACGTTCACCCAAGCAGCAAAGCGAGTAGCCTCGCACCTTTGTGCTCCACACGGCGGGTCACACGATACGCAGCCTTGAGTGAGGGATGGCGGGGCTAGTTGCCACCTTTAAAGATGCGGGCTGCGGCACGGATAATGGTTTTGCGGGGAACAAAACGTTGGATGTTCGTCATCGTGGCATTGAGGCGTCCCACCACCACACTGGGCGGTGTGTTTTTCTTTCCCAGAGCGCGAAAAGTGGTGGTGATGACATCGCTGATGGGGGCTAGTGCGCCACCGGCGACTCGTCCTCCAGCGACATCGAAGAATTCGGTGGCGGTGCCACCGGGGGAGAGCGCCAGGGCTTTCACTCCGGTGCCCTGCAGTTCGCCCCACAGTGCTTCGGTGAAGGACAAGACATAGGCCTTGGTGGCGGCATAGATCGCCATGTTGGGGATGGGTTGAAAGGCAGCAGTGGATGCGACGTTGATAATGGTGCCCCGATTGCGCGACACCATGGCGGGAAGAAAGAGGTTGGTCAACTGGGTGAGGGCCAACACGTTGAGGGTGATTTCTTCTGCCAACAGCGCAGAATCCTCATCGGCTACTAAGCCGATGTGGCCAAAGCCTGCGTTATTGACCAGGATGTCGATATCTACCGGCCCAATCTTCTTTGCTAGGGCAGCAGCAGCGTTCGGGGTGGAAAGATCTGTTGCGATCACGGTGACCGTGACGTCGTGGAGAGCGCGAATCTCTTTGGCGAGTGCTTCGAGGCGGTCTTTCCGCCTGGCCACAATGATCAGATCCGCCCCTCGCCTGGCAAAATCTCTGGCAAAGGCATCACCGATTCCACTGCTGGCACCGGTAATCAGGGCTGTCTGGTTGTCAAAGCGCATAGGGCAACCCTAATCCGAGTCCCTATGGGTGATAGTTCTGGCTGGGAAGGTGTGAAGAGTGATTATGGGGGTGCTTCACGCGAGAGAATGAAGCATGAGAGATCTGGGTGAGCTGGGGGAGCGCGATGGTTGGATCTGTTGGCTCTGCGATACACCGGTGGACCCGGACGGTTCGGAATTCAGACCTGGGCCCCAGTGCCGATAGTTATGCCGAGTCCAAGGCGAAAAAAGGAACTCCCGCGCCAGCGCGCCTGGCCCACAGAGCCTGCAACACCATGCGGGGCAAGAAGGCCCCGGTGATTGCCTGGTCCAAGGAACTTTTTGTCAGTGACCCTGCACCGATATTTGAATCGGTGCAGCGACTGAGCCAGAAAGCTGGCCGGGAAGCTATGGCGCGATGCCCCACCCAGGATGATGCTGATCAAGCTTCGCTCTGGTTGCTCGATCGGGTGAGCAGGCTTGCACCAGGGCTGGCTTTCACCACGCAGGTGACACCCGGTGGTGGGCAGTATTTGCTGACGCTTAGTCGAGGCTAGGGATAGCGCTTAGTTATTGAGTGAACAGGGTTTGTGCAGAGCCCTGCCTCTCGCCCGCGTGGGAAAGCTGTGAGCTGGGCTGGTTCATGGGATTCGCTCGGAATCTACTTCTGTGCGCCCGGCAACCGGGTGGGACGTGGGGCATCCCCGCCATCACTCTTTCCCACCTTCAGCCCATCCAGTCTTCGCTGGCAATGATCGCAACGGTGAGGATCGGTCCCTTGTCAAAGCGCCAGAAGACGGTCAGATTGGTCCCTGGTATATGGGATCCCCAGAGGTCGAAGGTGGAAACGTAGTGCGACCAGGAAGCGTGAGCGGCGTCTTCAGATTCGTCACGGATTCGGTCAAGTGTGTCCCACAACTTTTCATAGTCCCGCCCTCGCTGGGCATAGAGCGCTTCTTCAACCCTTGCTGCTGATGCTAGGAACGCAACCTCCATGGAGGTTTCCCCTCTCTGGCCAAATAGGGCATTATGGATAATTCCCATTTACCCACTTTCTGCGGTATGGTGTTCGCAGAAACGTACCGTCCAGGAGGAAGTTATCGTGACACTCATCCACACCGATAGTCGAAGTCGAGTAAGCCTGGGGAAAATATTGCAACCTAATCGGGATTACCGGGTGTCGGTCGGTGAATACGGGACGGTGACCCTCGAGCCTGTCACGACGATTTCAGATTACGAGCGAGCGGTGCTCGCAGATCCCAACCTGGTCACCCAGCTCGAGGAGGCGAAGGCAGCTATCGCGCGGGGTGAAGGTGTTGTGCGAGAGCGCCGGGAACGTGACTCTTCCTCCAGCGAGTAGAGTATGGGGCCCCATCGCTCCACCCATGAAGATGCCGATCAAGCTTCGCTCTGGTTGCTCGATGGGGTGAGCAGGCTCGCACCAGGGCTGGCTTTCACCACGCAGGTGACACCCGGTGGCGGGCAGTATCTGCTGACGCTTAGTCGAGGCTAGGACTGAGCCGTGAAGCGAACGGGGAGCACCGGTCCATGAAGGTCGTCATTGCGCCGGATTCCTTTAAATCCTCCCTGTCATCGCAAAGATGTGCATCGGCGCTGGCAAAAGGGATCTTGTCAGTAGCGCCCGATTGCACCGTTGTTTCTGTTCCGTTAGCTGACGGCGGCGAGGGAACAGTTGACTCACTTGTTCTGCAGGGCTTTGAAGCTCGGGAGGGGCTTGCGCCTGACGCGCACGGCGCTCCTCGGTCTGTGCGTTCTGCCTGGAGCGGGACCACTGCTGTTATCGAATCATCCCAGGCCTGCGTTTTCGTCCCAGGCTCCAGCCCGGTAGACGCCTTGCGGGCCTCGAGTAATGGTGTGGGGGTGATGATCAGCGCCGCTTTGGACAATAACGCTTCTGAGATCATGTTGACGGTTGGGGGCACTGCTTGCTCTGACGGCGGTAAGGGAATGCTGGAAGAGTTGGGAGTTTCCTTCCTGGATGTCAAGGGGAAGCCGTTGGCACCCGGTGGTGGATCACTGAAAGACCTGGCCAGTGTGGAGTTGGGCGGCCTTGACCCAAGAGTCTCTCGGATTTCCCTTCGACTCCTCAGCGACGTGGTCAACCCGTTGCTCGGACTCACTGGTGCGGCTGAGGTGTTTGGGCCCCAAAAAGGTGCGGATGCTTCAGCAGTTGCGGAGCTAGAACAAGGCTTAGCGAAATTGGCTTCACTACTAGGCCCGGAAAAGGCATCCTCGGCGGGAGCTGGGGCGGGAGGGGGTCTTGGTTATGCGGCAATCGCAGCGCTGGGGGCCAGCCAAGAGTCTGGTGCGCTGACAATGATTAATCTCGTAGGGCTGGAAGCTCACGTTAAATCTGCTGACCTGGTGATAACGGGTGAAGGGTCTTTCGATAGCCAAAGTGTGAATGGGAAACTGACGGGGCAGGTGCTGGCGCTTGCCGCCGGGCATGGTGTCCCATCAATCGTGGTTTGTGGAATTGAAAGCCTGTCTGAGAACGATCGAGGGGAGCACCTGACTGTTGACTCTGTCGTGCCTTTATCTCTCTGGGAGCCGAATCGAGAACTTTCCATCGCCAATGCAGAGGCTTTGATGGAAAAAGCGGGAAAGCACGTGGGGATGTTGGTTTCAAGGTCGCGCCTTAGCCCGGCG
>Ga0208770_1001075_pt1 | contig 14483 bp, 6 predicted proteins | sample AntAceMetag02UK9_FD_184771 | JGI IMG/M metagenome (GOLD analysis project Ga0208770, IMG submission 184771) | Saline lake microbial communities from Ace Lake, Antarctica - Antarctic Ace Lake Metagenome 02UK9 (SPAdes) (version 2) | ecosystem: Environmental > Aquatic > Non-marine Saline and Alkaline...
GATGCGCTCAACTTTAAAGACAGACCTTATGTGAGGAAATCAAAAGTTGTGACCCAATTGTAAAAATAACTTACGTAACTATCTGTATTACAATATATTGGCTAGTTCCGTTTTCAAGTTGGGTTAATCGATCTCAAGCATCCCTGTTGTGTCTAACAAATAACAACAGACTAAATACGCGGATTTCTATGCAAGATTTTTAAAGGCTATAGGGTAAATCTTAGCGGCACAGATTAACGTGTCCTTTGCACCACTTATCGTGAGCAGGCAGTGGGCTCAACGAAATTGTACCAATCAAGGGAATTATGAGATCTAACTTGAAAATAATTTAAATATTTTCAAATGTTAAGACAAGTCTGTTTGTATTTTGCTCTTCTTATTTCTTACAATAGCTTTTCGCAAACAATTATTAATGCTTACGCCAAAGTGACCAGCGTTTCTGTCAGCATCCTAAACTTGTCTGATGTCAATGAAACTCATGATAATTTTATCGCAGATGAGCAGGTTATTATCATGCAAATGCAAGATGACATCATTGGAGCAAACACACGCAATAATGCTAATTTTGGTAATATTGAAGATATTGCAAGTGCGGGGTATTACGAAGTGGCTACAATCAGTTCCTATACCCCAGGGACCAATTTATTGATACTTTCAACATCGCTGGCGCATACTTACAATACAGGAGCGAACTCTTCCGTTCAGATTATTTCTTACCCCCAATATGAAAACTATACAACAACTGACGATTTGACGGCTGTCGCGTGGGATGGTAATATAGGAGGAGTGCTCGCAATCCAAGTAACCAACACGCTAACACTTTCCAATAATATTTCAGTCGATAATTTAGGTTTCAGAGGAGGCATTGCAAACCCAACAGGCAGTGGAAGTAGCTGTAGGTCTACTGTTTATAGAACGCAATCTAATGTTCATGCGAGAAAAGGGGAGGGAATTTATAATTCAACAAAAAGTAACTATGAAGCAGGAAGAGCAAGTATTGCCAATGGTGGTGGTGGAGGAAGTTTTCATAATGGTGGCGGAGCTGGTGGCGGCAACTTTACTTCAGGAGGAAATGGTGGCCCGGGCTGGAATGGTACGGCGAATGGCTGTAACCCATCTGGTGGCGGTTTAAGTGGAGCAGACCTGAGTGCTTACATCTCGGCAGACAGAATCTTTATGGGAGGAGGAGGAGGAGGAGGCCAGCAAAACAACGATGTATCTCCTACTGGTGGATCTGGTGGAGGAATTATGCTTATTAAAGCCAACACAGTTTTAACAGCAGGTGGTTGCGGTGGAATTACCATTTCAGTAAATGGTCAGAGTACTTCCAATTCTGGAAATGATGGTGGTTCTGGATCAGGTGCAGGAGGATCTATTGTATTCGAAGTATTAAATTGGGATCTGAGTTGTCAATTAGACGTATCAGCAACTGGAGGTACGGGAGGTTCTGTAAATAGTGGAGCACCACATGGTGGTGGTGGTGGTGGTGGCCGAGGGACCATTTTATTTTCAGGAGTTGCGCCAGTATCTAACTTTAGTACCAATAATACCGAGGGATCAGGAGGCACAAACAGTAACAACGGAACAGGCGGTTCGGCACCAGATGGAGACTCAACGCCTAGCTCGCCCGATGCTGATCCTGATGGTATTGTAGAAACTATAATTAGTCCATTACCTGTTGAACTATTGTTTTGGAAAGCAAAATCAACCGATTATGGTGTGGAACTCAAGTGGGCGACCGCCACAGAAATTAACAATGATTATTTTGAAATTGAAAGTTCTATGAATGGTATTGATTGGGAATCAATTGCTATTATTCAGGGGCATGGATCCTGTTCGGACAGAAAGGATTACTACTACTTGGCTCGTTATAATCAAAGTGCTACCGTATACTATAGGTTATCCCAAACAGACTATGATGGACAATTTGAGCTATTTAATCCGATCATGGTAAAATCCGATTCACTAAAGACCAATGTTTTATTGATGCCTAATCCCAATGATGGACATTTCGCAGTGCAATTGAACAACTTGATAGACGAATCTTTAGTTAATGTCCAAATTTTAGACCTCAAGGGTCAATCGGTAAACTATAGGAGTTCAAAAATCAATGGACGAATAGAGTTTGACCTATCGGATCAGCAAAAAGGAATTTATCTTTTAAAAATTATCTGTGCAGAGGAAGTTCAGATCATGCGAATCAAAATTCAATAAACTATAATGCTGATTTAAATGCGACGATGTTCTTCCATTTCAGGACTTATAGCGCATGTAAACCTCCCGTGGTGAAAAAGACGATAAGAATGTCTTTACAGATCAACTCACTAATTCTTGATGAACCTTCTTTTTACTTGAAATAAGCCCTTTTATTTTGCCCATTAAAAAGGGTGAAATCAGCTTGAATATTGCTTTACTATAATTGAATTTAACGAGGGCTATTATAAGATAATATGCAGGTGTCCAAAAAAGAATAAATAATTATCTTTGCGGCTCATTTTTAGTGTTTAGTATTCAAATATTATCCTTGAACATCAAGCAAAAGCGAGAGGATTAAAAACCAGTAGGGCTGATCGCTCATTTCATGTGGACACGCATAGCTAATATCATTCTTAAATTCAGGGTTACATTGATGGTGGCTTTAGGAGCAATAACCATCTTTATGGGCTATCAAGCCCAGTTTGTAAACTGGTCGTATGACATGGCCAATATTGTGCCTTATGACGATCCTGACCAGCAGTACTTCAGGGAATTCAAACAGCTTTTCGGTGAAGACGGAAACATCATGGCTATTGGCGTGAAAGATAGCAGCGTCTATGAAGTTGATAACTTCCGAAAAATGCAGTTTCTTACCCGCGAGCTGGAGAGAATCCGTGGGGTTAAGGACGTACTAGGACTTCCGAACCTAAAAATGTTAGAAAAAAACGAGGCAAGTAAACGCTTTGAAGTAGTCCCTGTTTTCCCTGAAATCCCAGACGACCAACTTCGGCTGGATAGTCTTTTGGGTGTAGCATTTGACCTTAAGTTCTACTCAGGTCAGCTGATGAACCCGAATAATGGAGCCACCTTGATTTTGGTCACTGTGGATAAGAATATTCTCAATTCGAATGAGCGAGATATCATGATTTCTGATATTGTGATGGCAGGCAAACAGTTTTCTGAAGCAACTGGCGTGAAAACACATTTTGCCGGCTTACCATATGTGCGCTCTGTAAATACCATTAAAATTAAGCAAGAACTCAATAAGTTTCTGATCTTCTCAGTCGCTATCACAGGGTTGATTTTGTTCTTTTTCTTCCGATCACTGAAAGCTGTCTTTTTTCCGCTAGTTATTATTGGCGTTATTGTCGTTTGGGTGATTGGTACCTTATCGCTGCTTCAGTATAAGATCACGTTATTGACGGGGTTGATTCCATCCATCATCGTCGTAATCGGCATTCCGAATAGCGTTTACATGCTTAATAAATACCATCAGGAATATGCCGATCATGGAGACCAGCTAAAAGCATTAAGCGAGATTATTAGAAATATTGGTGTTGTTACTTTCATCACCAACTTTACAACAGCGGTTGGGTTTTTTGTTCTTGTAACGACCGGAATTCCTATATTAGAAGAGTTTGGCATTGTTGCGGGACTTAACATCATGTGTACTTTCATTGTAAGTACTATCTTAATTCCCGGTGTTTTTTCCATGTTTAAGCCACCGTCTTTTCGTCACTTAAAACATTTGGATTTCAAGTTTCTCGATGTAATTCTAAAAATGCTTGATAAATGGGTACACGGTCATAGAAAGCTTATTTTTCTATTGACGGCCATTGTCATTGTTGTATCCACAATAGGAATGCTCAAAATCAAATCGATCTCCTTTATGGTCGATGATCTTCCAGAAGACAGTCCGCTCAAGAAAGAGTTGCTCTTTTTTGAAGAAAATTTTAGTGGGGTAATGCCTTTAGAGGTGATTATTGATACCGGGCAGAAAAAAGGTGTTCAAAGGTTGAGCAACCTTCGAAAAATCAACGAACTGGAAGAGTTTTTAGATTCTATAGATTATATCTCTCAGCCTGTATCTGTGGTCAGCTTTATCAAAGCTGCGCATCAAGCTTTTTATAATCAAGACCCTGCTTTTTATTCTATTCCTAATAATCGGGAAAGTGGGTTTATACTGAGGTACTTGAGAGAAGAAAGTGACGAAAATGGAATAGCCAGCAATTTCGTCGACTCCACAGGTCAGATTATCCGTATTTCTATGAAAATGCCCGATATCGGCTCCAATCGAATGGACTCTTTGGTCAATGATATCGTGGCGCCAAAAATTGAAAAAATATTTGGTGATACCGACATGAATGTACGCGTGACCGGGACTGTTCCTCTTTTTATAAAGGGCAACAAATACCTGATAGAAAACCTCTTTACTTCTATGGTTTTCGCGTTCATCATCATTGCCATTATCATGGCTATCCTTTTTAGGAATGTCCGCATGATCGTAATCTCCCTTATTCCAAATATGATTCCGCTACTCATCACGGCAGGCATCATGGGTTATTTTGATATTCCATTAAAGCCAAGTACGGCATTGATATTTAGTATTGCCTTTGGAATTTCTGTGGATGATAGTATTCACTTTTTAGCAAAATATAGACAAGCATTAAAGGAGCACAACTATTTTGTGCCAATTGCGGTCACCAAAAGTCTGAGAGAAACAGGGTCGAGTATGATATATACTTCGATTATCCTATTCTTTGGCTTTGTGATTTTTACAGCTTCCGAGTTTGGAGGTACCATTGCACTTGGCAAGCTTACCTCCATCACTTTGCTATTGGCGATGCTCACCAACCTAGTAGTTTTGCCTGCCCTTTTGTTACAGTTTGACAAAGGCAGAGGGCCAGAGAAGTCTAACCCTTTGATGGAGGATTTTCATGAAGGTGAAGAAGAAAAATAATAGAGAAATTTAACAGCAGAGAATTCAAGTGGCGAAATATCCAGAATACAAGCAGGTCAGTTATCCAAATATCTCTAAAGAGATTTTAAAGTATTGGGAGGAAAACGGCATTTTTGAAAAATCTATCTCCGAGCGTGAAGGAAGTCCATCGTTTACATTTTATGAGGGTCCGCCTTCAGCAAATGGAACCCCAGGTATTCACCATGTGATGGCGCGAACGGTAAAAGATATTTTTTGCCGTTATAAAACCCTTCAAGGATTCCAAGTAAAGAGAAAAGGTGGTTGGGATACACATGGATTACCAGTAGAGCTTCAGGTGGAGAAGGAATTGGGTATCAAAAAAGATGATATCGGTACGAAAATCTCTGTTGCAGAATACAACCAGAAATGCCGTGAAGCGGTCATGAAGTTCAAAAATGAATGGGATGATCTCACACGCCAGATGGGATATTGGGTAGATTTGGATGATCCTTATATCACCTTTGAGCAGCCTTACATGGAGTCGCTCTGGAGTCTTTTGAAAAAGCTTTTTGATAAAGGATTATTATACAAAGGCTACACGGTACAACCTTACTCTCCTGCTGCGGGAACTGGGCTAAGTTCTCACGAACTCAATCAACCGGGGACTTACAAGGATGTAAAAGACACTTCGATTATTGCGCAGTTCAAGGTAAAAAACCAAGAAAATTCCTCCTGGCTTTTTGAAGATGCGAGTGAAGATGTGCGGATCATTGCTTGGACGACTACACCTTGGACATTGCCTGCCAACTGTGCTTTGGCCGTTGGTGAAAAAATCAACTATGTGAAAGTGAAAACTTTCAACCAATATACTTTCGAGCCAATTAGTGTAATTCTGGCGAGAGACTTGATGGGTAAGTTTTTCTTTGAAAAAGCAAAAGATATTCCGCTGAGCGATTATAAAGCAGGAGATAAACTCATCCCTTTTGAACTCACTAAAGAATTCATAGGAACAGATATTTTGGAAGTACGTTATGAGCAGTTGATGCCATACGTCACCAATGAAAAGTTAGAGAAAGACGCTTTCCGCGTGATTGCAGGAGATTTCGTTTCAACAGAAGACGGCACAGGGGTGGTACATACTGCTTCTATATTTGGTGCGGATGACTTTAGAATAGCACAACAAAATGGAGTGCCTTCTGTGATGGTACTTGATGAGCTGGGGCAAGAAGTTCCTTTGGTAAATAAGCAAGGAAAGTTTGTAGACGAGGTAACGGATTTCGCAGGCAAGTATGTGAAAGCAGAATATTACGATCAGGCTATTCAAGACAGTCCAGGTTTTAAACCGACGGATGTATTAATTGCCATTAAGCTCAAAGAAGACAACAAGGCCTTTAAGGTTGAAAAATACGAGCATAGTTATCCACATTGTTGGAGAACGGATAAGCCAATACTTTACTATCCACTAGATTCTTGGTTTATAAAAACCACAGCAATGAAAGATAGATTGGTTGAGCTCAACAAAACAATCAATTGGAAGCCCGCTTCTACTGGTTCGGGTCGTTTTGGCAACTGGCTAGAAAACTTGGTGGATTGGAACCTGTCTCGCTCAAGATTCTGGGGAACGCCTTTGCCAATATGGGTGACGGAAGATAGAAAAGAATTGAAATGCATCGGGAGCATCGCTGAGCTTCAAGAAGAAGTGAAAAAAGCAGTTGCTGCTGGTATAATGAAAGAAGAAATCAAAGATGATTTTGATCTTCATAGACCGTATGTTGACGATGTATTCTTGGTGAGCGATTCTGGTCAACGAATGAAGCGAGAAGCAGACCTTATTGACGTTTGGTTTGACTCTGGCGCTATGCCTTATGCGCAGTGGCATTATCCATTCGAAAACGAGGAAACATTTAACAATAATTACCCAGCAGATTTCATTGCTGAAGGCGTAGATCAGACAAGAGGATGGTTCTTTACCCTTCATGCGATCTCTACTTTGCTTTTTGATAAAGTAGCCTTCAAAAACGTAATCGCAAATGGGCTGGTATTGGACAAAAAGGGCAACAAAATGTCTAAGAGATTAGGCAATGCAGTAGATCCTTTCATGACCATGGACAAGTTTGGTGCGGATGCTACCCGTTGGTACATGATTAGCAACGCCAATCCTTGGGATAATTTAAAATTTGACTTGGATGGTGTGCAAGAGGTTCAGCGAAAGTTTTTCGGAACCTTGTCAAATACCTATTCATTCTATGCGCTTTACACAAACTTGGATGATTTTCAAGTGGACGAAATGAATATAACGCCAGTGGCTGATAGACCAAGATTCGATCGCTGGATATTATCAGAGCTTCAGGTTTTGATAAAAGAAGTATCGGCTTTTTACGAAAATTACGAGCCGACACAAGCAGCCAGAGCAATACAAGACTTTATCAACAACCAGGTAAGTAACTGGTATGTGCGTTTGTCAAGAAAACGGTTCTGGATGAGCGAGTTGAACGCTGATAAAAAAGCGGCTTACGAAACATTGCATGAGTGTTTGGTCGTCACTGCCCAGTTGATGAGTCCAATTGCGCCTTTTTATGGTGAGTGGCTGTACAAAAACATGACGGATGGTATTCGTGAGAAAGCGATCGCAAACAAGACGCCTTTAGCTTCAGAATCGGTGCACTTGACCAAATTGGTGGAGGCTGACGATTCGCTAATCGATAGTGAGTTAAGCGAAAGTATGCATATCGCACAGCGTGTTTCTTCTTTGGTGCATTCACTTCGTAAAAAGGAACGTATCAAAGTACGCCAGCCTTTACAGAAAATATTAATCCCAATCCTAAAGCAATCCGATAAGCAGCATATTCTAAATGTGGAAGAATTAATCCTTTCGGAAATAAATGTGAAGGAAATAGAATACGTTGGGGAGGATTCTGGCGTTTTGGTAAAGAAAATCAAACCAAACTTCAGAAAGCTGGGTCAACACTTTGGAGCTAAAATGAAATTACTCACGCCAATCATCAGTGGCATGGACCAAGATCAGATAAAACAGCTAGAAAAAGACGGAGTTTACGAGATAGACCTAGACGGGGAAAAAGTGAAGTTGACCTTAGAAGGTGTGGAGATTACATCCGAAGATATTCCTGGATGGTTAGTTGCTTCAGAGGATGGGTTAACGGTGGCTTTGGATGTTACACTGACGGAAGATTTGAAAAAAGAAGGTTTGAGTCGTGACTTGGTTAATCGTATTCAGAATTTGAGGAAAGATGATGGGCTGGAGGTGCAAGACAAAATCAACGTAAAAATTTCGTCATCAGAACCCGTTGTGGCCGAAGCGGTGAAAGCGTACAAAAGTTACATCCAAAAGGAAACCCAAGCATTAGTCTTGGAGTATGTAGATGAGTTAAGTGATGGGACCGAGCTGGATATTGATGGTATCAATATTATCTTAAGTGTATCCTTAGCGAAATAAAATGAAAGGTTTCGGCCTTTGGCCGATAGGAATAAAAAGAGAGATGGAAAAAAAGCAACCCAAACTATACCTATTTTATATTATCAGTTTTGGCATAATTGTTTTGGATCAAGTAGTGAAGCTACTCGTTGATTCTAATATGCAAATGGGTAGTAAAGGACAAATTAAGATTTTTGGTGACTGGTTTAAGTTACATTATTTAACCAATCCGGGAATGGCTTTCGGTATGGAAATGCCATTTGAGAACAGTAAGATGATTCTTACGCTTTTCAGACTGGTGGCGATGGTGGCTATTGGTTATTACCTTTTCACACTATACAAAAAAGAAGCTGCCACAGGTCTGCTGATTTGTATCGCCATGATACTGGGTGGTGCCATAGGAAACGTGGTAGACAGTATTTTCTACGGAGTATATTTGGATAACGCGCCTTTCGACGCGCCTACTCCTTGGTTCAATGGACAAGTGGTTGACATGTTTTACGTAGATATTTGGGAAGGTCGCGTGGCAGAATGGATTCCAATAATAGGTGGAGATTATATGGCTCTTTGGCCAGTTTTCAATGTGGCGGATGCGTCTATTTTTATGGGAATTACCTTTATTTTAATCTTTCAGAAAAGCTATTTCAAAGAAGAAGAAAAGGAAGACTCCTCCGAAAAGATGGGACAATCTCCAGAAGCCAAATCCGTGAGTGCTTCAGAGTAGGACCGCAGGTATATTTATAGGAATCCTCGGAATCCTATTTTTCTCCAGCAAAGCAGTAATGGTCAAGGGCGCATATATCTATGGTGTAGATAGTGTCTCTCTGCTATTGCTCCGCATGCTTTTTTCCTTGCCTTTCTATCTAGTTATTCTATTTCTACAGAAAAAGAACGCAGACAAGCAGCCTTCCAAGAAAGACTATACCCATCTTATTCTATTTGGCTTTATCGGCTATTATTTGGCAAGTTTTTTTGATTTTCATGGGCTTAATTTCATCAAAGCCAGCGTAGAGCGACTTATCTTATTCGTTTATCCTACATTGGTATTGCTCATTTCGTTTTTCTTTTTGCAGAAGCGAGTAAGCAAGAAACAGCTATTAGGTGTAATCATTACTTATGTGGGCATTGTCGTTGTTTTTTCTACGGAGTTAGTCGTTGGTAAAAATGAGGATTTCCTAAAAGGAGCATTATTCATTTTCTTGAGTGCGTTCATGTACGCCAGCTATCTCGTAGGCTCAGGGCAGTTAATCCCAAAATTTGGCGCTACGCGCTTCACAAGTTTAGCGATGATTGTTTCGAGTATTTGTGTCATTGGACATTATGTGTTTACAACATCTGATGTGATAGCAATAGTCGACTTCCCAAAGGAAGTCTATTGGATTGCGCTACTTATGGCTGTTGTGGCGACCGTCATTCCCTCCTATTTAATTTCTTATGCGATCAAAGCTGTGGGTGCTGGTAACTTTGCCATTCTAGGAAGCCTTGGGCCTATTTCCACAATCATACTGGCTTATTTTTTCTTAGGTGAAAGGCTTCACTGGCTGCAATTTGTAGGTGCTGCGGTGATTATTAGTGGGATTGTGGTGGCGGAGAGGAAGCGGAAATCCGATTAACACCCAACAAGCCACCTAATATCCACGCACATTCAAGATTTGGAATCAGTATCGTCAACCAATTTTTTTCTCAGTATCGTGATAAACACATCCATACTCCATGTATTGAAAAAGTCATCTTTGCCCCGGATCTTTCGAAGCAGAGCAATTCACTAATGCATTTTCATAATTCGCCACTAAGGAAAAATCACAAGTTGCGCAAGTTTTTCATTTTTTAGATGTCGACCTATAACTCATGTGTCACTTTTCGAATCTACTTTATTCAATAAAAAACGATCACCAGCTCTTAGCCAATGCTTTCGCTCTTTGCCTTTGTTAGTGCTATCATCAACAAGCACATAAGGCAATAGTTACTTATCATCATGTGTCAAAAGATCATTTTTTTTTCATTGTTGATGTAAAATTGAGCCTGAGAAAAACGCTAGTTTTCCGTGAGCTCTCAAAAACCTGTTTTACTGGACTCAATAGGAAAATTTATTTTTAACTCACAGCAAAATGGTGATCATATGATCGTTGGTGAATACACACAATGTACACTTGCAATAGTATAAACCTTTGGAGGTTTTCAAAACCTGTAAGGGTTGCGTTTATACCTCAGTTTTCGTTTTCATTATTTTGAATTAGAAGAGGTAAAGGATAGGGGCTACAAGCCTGCACCAGCTCAGCGCGAGAAATAAAAAAAGCGGCTATTCTTCGAAAGCCGCTTTTTTAGTCCCATTATCTATTTTAATGAAGTACCCCAAATTTCTTTACTATTTCCTGCTGTCTCTCAGCTTCTTAATCCCATAAATACCTGCTGCTGCTAGGAGCAAAGATAAACCTCCGTCAATTGGTGTGGCAGGTGGTGGGCCTTGAGCGAACACAGGCAAGGTCACAGTCAAAAAAGTGATAAGAAGGATTGTATATTTTGTAAGTGTGGTTTTCATGGTTTCTTGTGTTTATGAGTAAGCAAGTTTGAAATGTGTTTATGCCCATCTTACCCTTAATGTTATTTTGAAAGTGCAATTCTACGCTGAGCGCTAAGCGCCCAGCGTTTAACTCTTGGCCTACTTTAATACAATTTTCTTCGTCTCCATACTGTCTGAGATCAGATATATGCCATCTGGCAGCTGACTCAAATCTACTTGGTCGCTTGTTGTTTGTATTTGAAGCACATGCTTACCAGACAAATCAAATAGCTGATATGAGACTGGCTGAAGTCCGGTTTGCTTAATGTAAAGTGTCTTCTTGTGGGTATATAGCTTTGGAAGATTATTGCTCACTTTCAGAACGTCCAAAGCAGATAGCAGCATGAAACGATCCTTTAACTGACCTGCGCCAGATTGGAAAGTATAGTTTCCATTCATCAAGTCAAAGACATCTCCTGTATGTTGATCTTGTAGGTAGAAAATCGATCCCCCATATGCGGCTGTATTTGCAGCAATGGTGTAATGACCAGCTTCGCCAATATTTATCCCCAATGGAATTTTGGTTCTTGCACTGGTGATGGTCTGAATCGTTAGCGGTTGATCTGCTTTCATCGTGTAGATGGCATGCTCAGCGTTTATGTTGAACATCGGCGCATCATATCCTGTGGTGATTTCTGTGTCAGACACTTCTTCATTCCAGCCAATAAGTGCTTGCTTGAAGAGCCCTTCTTTATTTGTAAGGTTGATTCTTATTGTTGATTTTTCTTCCGCTTTTCTGTAAAAGTTACCGTCACCATTATTGCCAGCGCGGCGCATAGTTTCTTTGAAAGTAATATCACCGGCACTGCTATCCAACTTCACGAAGAAACCTTGTGCAGACCCAATGTGATCATTCCATCTGCTTTCATTATTGGAGCCACTCACATCTGTAGCTCCAGTTTTGTTGGCGACTATGTAGTCCGAGTTGGAGCCTCTGGATTGCTCCGAACCATTATCATCCCAGATGTAAACTGCATCGGTCGTGTTGGTATTGGCATCCAAAAAGGCATCTATGAAAACAGCTGCGGCATAGGGATTACTCACCAAATGCCAGCCATCATTGGCATAGCTACCAGAATACGTGATCGTGCCTGCATTTGGCTCTCCTCGATAATCAATAAGTTGCTGATGGGATTGGGTATAGCCCTTCCCGGGAATTAGCTGATCAGTTCCACTCGGAGACATCCATCTCGAAAGACTCATCATGTCTGATGATTGTGCTTCATTATAAGTGTAGACGTTTGTTCCAAGGTCAGAAGTCGTTATATCTGCGTTTTGCTTAACTGGGGAACCCACAAAACTGTACTTCCCGTCTGAGTAGCGGGTGTTACGAGAGAAGTATATATCATCTGCAATACTATTACCATCATACGTGATCAAAGATGCTCCTGACTCGATAATCATCTCACCATTGACTACTACATCTCCTGCTACTTCCAAAGTATGTCCAGTACTTATCCTTAAGAACGCACTGGAGCTAACTTCCAGAGAATTCGCATTAAAAGCTCCGTGACTTGCGGTGGTCAATGGTGCGTCGAGTTTTGCGTCATCGTTTAGTGTCGGGCCTGTTCCATTGCTCCATGCTGTACCCGACCAAGTAATCAAATTGGAAACGGTGGTGAAATCTATTTTAGTAGCTGTCGGCTGTAAGTTTTCATCAGCATCCTCTGCCACAAGCCAAACATCATAGTCATTTCCCTCACTTAGGTTAGTAAGTGTAAATCCTGTCGCACTTGCAGAGACAAACCCCTCGTTTATCGCTTGAGAATTGCTCCCATTCTTCAAATTGGCAGGAGAACGAGTCGTACTACTACTTTCAAAAACAGCATAATAAACATTACCAGTTTCCTCATTCAGGTCAATTTGCACTTCCGCTTCCGATAAAGCGATCGTTCCCATTTGTGGGTAACCCTCGCTCCAAGCTGGGGCGGTGTTATCATCCGTCATCACAGCTAATTTTGTGATGTTAGCCTGTAGTGCGTAAGTTTCATCAGCCAGCACCAAATAAATATCGTAAGAATTGCCTTCTGCAAGATCATTTATCTGGGCTTGGTTATATTCAGTTTCAGGGGCTAAATCAAAGGCGACTCCCTTTTTGAAGGCATCTTCTCCGGAGGTATTTTTTCCAGCTTTAACTTGCTCTGAGGTAGGTTGTGTACTCCCATTTGGTTCTACGATGTAGTAAACACTTCCAGTCTCTGTGAGCGAAAGTAAAAGCCTATAGGTGTTGCTTTGGAAGTATTCGAACTGAGGATAATTGTCACTAAAGAAAACCTGATCTTCTGCTGTCACCGTAAGCGTGCGTTCCACACCCAAAGCTACTTCGTACGTGGAATTACCTCCTTGACTTGCAGTGATGGTAGTTGTGCCTTTTCCAACCAATGTGATGGTGCTTTCCGAAACCGTAGCTACCGATGGTTCTGAGCTTTGGTAGGTAATGAGGAGATTAGAAGTTGAAGAAGCAGTCAACTCAAATGGTGAATCCTGTGTTGACATAGCTGGCAGTTCATCAAAAGAGATAGTTTGTGGAACTTTCACCACCGTGACACTTCGTTGCATATCCTCAGCAGGATTGTAATTTTCATTTCCACCTTGGCTGACGGTGATTTCAGCACTGCCCACGCCTTCAATATGAGCAACATTCCCAGTCATGGTAATGACATCTTCATTCGAACTATGATAGGTCACTTCAAGACCTGAGGAAGCTCCAGCGCTTAGCGCAAAATCAGGACTAGTTATTGATTTTATGGCGGGGAAAGCAGGAAAAGTAATGGCCTGAAAAGCTGGAAATACATTCACTTCTGTAGATGAGATCGTTGGACAGTCGGTTGATCCATATGCCCAAAGCGTGTAGGTTCCAGCTTCATAAACGGTAATGTCTCTGGTGGTCTCGCCTGTTGACCATTCATAACGATCAACTGTACTTCCAATGTTCGGACTAAGATCGTACCCATTTGCACTAAAAGTGACATTTTTTTCAATTGCTAACGTCACATCTGGTGCCCCTGAGCACATTGCAAATACACGAATAGAGTTAGCTCCGTTCTTTCCTATGAGCAAGCGACTAAACCCTGTACTTTCAAAATGTGTGATCCCTGTAGTGGTAGCAGAGCGATATCGCGAAATATCTGGCCTTAGTCCATCACTATCTCGCTTAACAATTACAGGATATCGATTACCATCGACCACTCCAGAGCCAACTTGTATACGCTGAGAAACCAATGTAGCCTCCATATCCTCATAGGATGAAGTATAGCGAGTAAATCCTATTTCGCTACTCTCTGTAGCATCATATTGCCTGACGTAAAAGCGTCCATCTGATGATGTTCCAGAAAGGTAAGTAATAGCTGTACAAGCACTTATGCAAGCATCGATATCGTTCGGTACAATGGACGCACTGATTTCATTTTCATATTGTGGGTGTAAATAGGCGGAAGTATAACGACCAAAAAAGTACTTGTCTGAACAGGGCAAACGCATTTAAAATATATAGTCGGCCTGACTTTGAGGCTTGAGCATAGGTAGCCCTTGAGCTACCCCTTAGTCTCATATTTTTTAGTGTTTTTAAAAAACGCAAACCCGTCTGATTTGCT
>Ga0208770_1001085_pt1 | contig 14433 bp, 17 predicted proteins | sample AntAceMetag02UK9_FD_184771 | JGI IMG/M metagenome (GOLD analysis project Ga0208770, IMG submission 184771) | Saline lake microbial communities from Ace Lake, Antarctica - Antarctic Ace Lake Metagenome 02UK9 (SPAdes) (version 2) | ecosystem: Environmental > Aquatic > Non-marine Saline and...
TCCATTTCATCTACCACGTCCGGGTCTATGGTATCTTCAACCTCACCATTAAGATCTATATCTCTAGATTCTTGGGACATATATGTTTGAAGAATTTGTTGAACAGGAATCAACTCTTTGACAGTGGTTTCAATGGCGGTGCAAAAACGCATCGTTAAACTTTCATCGCGTGTATATTCACTTTGTTCATTATGGAAAATGTACGGATCCTTGTACAGATCCTTGGCGATGTTATTGTAACAAGATTGAATGAAGACTTCATTCGTTGGTAATTTAAGTGAAATTTTCTTATTACCCGCCTTGAGACGAACAGCTGAGAGAATCTTGGTGCACGCTACAAAAACAGCGGCTAAAAGATCATTGAACCAGGCACATCTATCGGCGATATTATCCGTATGTTGTTTAGACATTGCATTAGACCAGTTGGGAACTTCTTTCAGTAATTTCTGGAACATGATGAGGATCTTCCGCCCCTTGGAAATCTTAATAGATTCCTTGTACATTTCATCAAAAACTTCAATCATAGGGGGGCACATGATGAGACATAACTGTCCGAGGTATTCCTTCTTAGCCTCGACGAGTACGTTCAAGTTGTCCATTTATGATTAATAGGGTTTTTAAAAAGCTTATTTCCTACGCACCCCCCCTGTACTTGTTCGCTATCTTCTTAAGATTCATGAGATTTGGAAATCCTGAATCGTCGTCGTCATCATCATCATTCTTACACTTTACCTTTTTGGGTTTAGGCCATGCAACGTATAAATCATACTCGCTTATAAACTGGACAGTGAATCCACCCCTTATGAATTGTCTAGCCACATAACGACACGCGGATGATCTATCGAATACAGGATACCCTATTAAAAAAAGAGGTATGGTTAAAAATACTTGTTTGTGACCAAATTCGACTGACTGTTTTATCTTAGAAGAAAACTGTTCATAAATTTTAGTATATATTTCCTTTTTAATCACTTTCTTCTTTTCATCAATTTTTATAATGTCATTGATGTTGATCATTACAATTACATTAACTTATTTTTAGCCTCTTCAAACTCACTTATGGTTGGTGTGGCAACCTCCTTGACTAACTCAAATTTAATGAATTCTTGACCAGGGGACCCGTCTGTAAAAGCTTTTACATCATTCAACTCTTCACTATCGATTGGCTGGGAACGAAGGGATGTGAGTTTTGTGGTATCACCTTTCACCTCGAATGAAGCTACGATAGAAAAGCCGTACGAGAAACCTCCCTTTTTCATGACCATAAATGCACACTCATAAATGTCATTCTCTTGCCCATTATATTTCTTAATTTTAGCAGTTTCTATGATATAGGTGGGGGTACCTATTCGCTTGGAGATTTCGTTATTCGCTTGAATGGTGAAGATGTCCATCATGTCATGGTTCACTGAAGCCTCAACCTCCTTGTACCCTGTTAGGTTTGGTCTGGGATCGTTGAGACGGATATAGTCTACGGGTTTGGTGTATCCTGAAAAACCGAAAATCTCAGTGAATGGTTCACGCCTGGTCAATAAAATTACCAAGAGAATGAGAAGCAAAATCATATATACCTTCATCTTTACTATAGTGCGTTAATATTTTTTTACTAAATACCGTATAAATATTAGAATGTCGCTGCTTATCTACAGTCCAAGGTGTAAACACTCTATGGATATCATTGAGTATATCAAAAGTCATGCGCAATTGAAACAACTCGTACAATTCCATAATGTGAATACACAGGGGATACCTAGAAACTTTCAAAATAAGATCAACCGTGTTCCCACCATGCTCACTAAAAATGGAAAGATTCTCGTGGGTAACGAAATAAAGAACTGGTTAGACTCACTCCTACCAAAGAAAGAGATTGACCATGGAGGATTTGGAGATGTATGTTCTATGTCCAGTATAGACGGTAATGAGAGAGACACGTCCCTCTTCTACCTCGATAATTATGGACAATCTCTTCAGCCCGCGATGACTAAAGAACTCGAAGAGAAAATAAGTAGAGATGTATCTAAAGGTGAAGCGTATACAGATTTAAAGATGTAACGCATAAAATTTATAGACATGAAATTGGTTTCAATACAAGCATCTGCTTTTAAGTCAACTTTTGAAGTTTTAAAGGATATACTCAATGACGTGAATATTTACTTTAGGCCACAGGGAATGTATATTGTTACCCTGGATACTGCAAGAACATCATTGATTGATATGTTCTTAGCGGCTGACAATTTTGAAGAATACCACTGTGATCAAGAAGAAATTATAGCCGGTATCAATATTTCAAACACTTTCAAGCTACTGAAAATAATTACAAACAATGACGTTCTTCAAATTGAAATTACATCGAAAGAATATATGGATATTACAATTACGAGTGAATCAAAAAAGACGAGTTCTAAATTTCAACTTAAACTGTTAGATATCAATGAAAGTCGTATAGAAGTTCCTGAAGTTGAGATGTCCACGGTGACAATTCTACCCTCATCAGATTTTCAGAGATTGTGTCGTGATATGTACAATCTCGGTTCAGAGATTGGTATTACCCGTGATGGTAAAGAGCTTAAGCTAAAATGTGAAGGTGATTTCGCAAATCAAGAGACATGTATAGAATGCCCCGAAGAAAGTCCATATATTACGGGTTTATATAGTCTGAAATATCTGAATATCTTTACAAAGGCGACGAGTATGTGTGCGTCTGTGCAAATTATACAAGAAACTGGAAATAGATTTTTGATTTTAAAGTATAACGTCGCGAATCTGGGCGAGCTCAAGTTCTATTTAGCAACTAAGGTACCCGAAGATCTGTTGTAAAGTTCTCCAATGTCGATACTGTTTTTGACATACCAAATGAATTTTTTATAATAATTTTAGGTAAACATTCCTTCAAGTGTTCTCGATCGTAATATAAAAATTGCTCGATTGAAACCTTTTGAGTGTGGAAATCACACCGAGGACCCATATATCGTTTCACTTTTTCAGTAATGTCTCGTATCGGTTTATCATCATGATCAACGATCCAGGCACTACTCAAAGGGATACTAAAGTGCATTGCATTATCTTCGCCTTGACCAGGTTTGAAATTGATATCATTCGAGATACCCGTGTACTTCTTACCATTGAAGTAATATTTTACCCGGAGGATTATATACTTGACATTTTGTGGAACTATCGTCTTACGAAATTTCATACCTGTGACATTCGTGTAGTATTCATCAAGAATTTCATCTTCCCAATCTTTACTTTCTTTCATCCAAAAATCATCTTCAATCATATAGTCTAAGTTGTGATCTATCATATATTCAAGTTCTTCAGAAATGATCGTGTAATCTTTAGGTGTGACAATGTATTTGTAGAAGAAGAAAATACTACTTAAAACTTTGGTAAGCATCTCTTTATAAGGATGGAAGGTAATTTTTTAAGTAGATATAACAATAAATTGGATGAATGGTCAAAACTCATAGAAAATGACCCAGGTAATCGTAGAAAATATGAAAGTGACATGTCGGAATATATGATAAAGTGTATGCCGTTCATGAATTTACATATAGATGATGGTGAAGATAAAATAAATACCGATAATATATTTAATGTCAAAGAAACCATCGGTCTAAAAAGAAAGGATATATTCACAGATTACCTTGTTGAAGTAGAAAAACAAAATATATATAGACCGATACAGAAGACGATTGATATATGTTTGACATGTCCAGATAGTAATATTATTCATTACACACAAACCGCTGATTTAGTGTGCGATGGTTGTGGAGTAATAATTGCTAGAGCGATCAGTGAAGAACTGACCTACAAAGAAGAACAAGAAACATCTGAAAAAATTGTAAACTATTCATACAAGAGGGAAAATCACTTCAATGAATGGTTGTCACAATTTCAAGCACAAGAGACGACTACTATACCTCCAGAAGTCATGGAACAGTTGCGTTCCGAACTCAAGAAAATGAAGGTTAAGAAAGTAGAAGATATCACACACGCAAAGGTTAGGGGTTTGTTGAAAAAATTAAGATTGAATAAATACTATGAACATGTTCCCTATATAGCCAATATTCTTAGTGGTATTAAACCCCCAAATATGCCACAAGAGTTGGAAGAATATCTTCGAATAATGTTCAAGGATATTCAAAAACCATTCGATGATAACTGTCCCATGGAAAGGAAAAACTTCCTCAGTTACTCCTATGTTCTCTATAAATTTTGTGAACTTCTCAGCGAGGATGAGTACCTTCAATATTTTCCCTTACTCAAGTCTAAAGAAAAATTATATCAACAAGATGTTATATGGAAAAAGATTTGTTATGATCTCAAATGGGAGTTTATACCTACAATATAATTACTTTTTATATTATGAAACAACTTTTAGAAAAGATAAAGATGTATTTAAAGAAGTAATCAAATATTTTTATAATGACAGAGTGTCCAAACTTTTTAGTGTGTCATAAAATGTATGATCCAATATTGAAAGTATGTACTTCATGTTTCTGGAGATTCAAGAATGAGGTTCTCGAATTCAAAGATGATGAATGTTCAATTTGTCACAAGACTATTAAATGTGTCAAATATAGAAAATGTTCACATTTTGTTTGTCTCAAATGTTTCAAGACTAATAATAAATGTTCTATACCTAAGTGCACTCAAAAAGTGTAATTCGTAAGAAAATGAGCGATGAAGCCCTATCCGCACTTTATGACATGGAGTCTCACACACATCCACACCTAGAAAATATTAACGAAACGGATCCCGCTGTTCAGCACTGCATGGAGCAGGCGAAGTTTCACTTGAAGACAGCTCGTGAACTCCTACAATCCGCGGTGTTAGCTCCGCAGACACAGTATGATGATGATCGCGCATTTTATCAAAAACTCGCGAGAGTTCTCCCGCTGATGGTCCTAATGCAAGTTTACGAATCTCCACCTCCCGACCAGGTTGAAGAGGAAAATTCACCAGATACGCCGTCTTCAGTCCTGTCAAGTCAAGATATTTTTGAGCCTGTAACTCCATCCCGTCAGTCAGAGTCTTAATAGCCTTAAGTTCTAATATTATGCTATCGTCTATAATAATATCAGCTCGTAATTGTCCCACGACGTGTCCCCTAAAGCTGACCAAAATATGCCTTTCCGATTCGTATGGAATCCTATTCTCTCTCAGTACAACCTCAACTGCGTTATGGTATACCCTCTCACTGTACCCTGGTCCTAATTCGTAGTATACCTCTTTTAATAATTGTTCGATGTCCCACATCATTTATAAAGATTGTTTAAATTTCTCTATATATGTTAAGATTGCCCCCTCACCCATGAATATAAACGAGGGACCTAACCGTACCAAAAATGGTACGAAGAAACGTCGCGCCAATAACAGTAATAGTAACAATAATCAGGCTAAGGCGTATAGAAAACGCGAGGTCGATTTACCAAATCTATCTGTAGATGGGTTCGGTATGAGGTCATCGTGTGGTGGTATCGCACGGTATATGAAGAGAGCACAAAAAACCTTTGACGATGCGAGTGTCGTCTCTGCTTATTTAGACTATAGTATAGCCACCAATCAACATGGTATATTAAAAAATATAGATGCGATTGTGAGAAGTCAAGGTGCACCAAATACATCTTCTAGAATCTCCGTATCTAAACAAGTTCATTTTTTTATGGTCGCTATGCGAGGTGAAACGACTGGACACGCTGTAAGTGTTTTAGTTGACCCAGGTGTTTACACATCAAATTTTAGGATGTGGGTATTTGACCCATATGGCGAAGCATCGAAAGATTCTATATGGGGTAAAACTATGCGACAGAAGATAGTACCAATCATCAAAAATTTGTGGGGAATCAAGAATACTAACAATAAACTCACTAAATATTATAATGGTCCAAATTTACAAGCTAATAACAATAACCGAATCGGTGTGTGTACAACATTCTATGTGACTTTTATGGACTACATTCGCGCCCTCGTAGCTGGAGAAAACATCAACGGAATAACTCGTTTTGCAGCACAGGATTCTATAGAAAGGAGAAAATTCTTCTTAGACTTCCCCCCAAACATTCAGGGTTTAGTTATAGTCAAAAACAAGACCCGATAAAGTCTCAGTGTATAATAAGATATCGATGAGAGTAGGACTTGTGCGTCCAAATATGATGTTAAGAAGACAAAGAATGAAATTGTCTCGTGAAGTAGTCCACAAATTGAAAGAGATTAGTAGAGTATCTTCTTTCAGACGGTGGGAATATGCGGGTGGTATAGAATATGATAATTTGAAATTTAGTACACTAACACAGGTTACATCAAAAAAACGAAACAGAGTCGAAACTCGTGAAATTGAAAAGGTGTGGTATTCTAAAATATCATATCATACACATCCGGGTGTTGGGTATCATGAGGAGTGTATATGTGAAAAAACACCAATATATACAACCCTCCCTAGTAATGCAGATCTTGAAGCGTATATCAAAGGTTTTCCCAAAATGCAAGTCAATATAATTTGTGATTCACATGGATATTACATTATTGACATCTTAAATTCAGTCTATAGTAGAACTACACCCTTACCTGAAGCTGTTTACGAATATATGAGAAAACTACGTAGTCAGCCATTTATGCGTATAGCTGCATTTTCAGAGGATGGTGTTGAATATTTCCATACGACTCTAGAAAACTGGAAAAAATATATGAATGAAGACATTAATCCCGAAATGTTAGATCTATTCGGGATATCTATTAAGTATTATGGGTACGACGACGACCCACCAAATATCACTATCTATAGGGATATAGACGTAGTATAGAATCCTCTAACTCATCCACTTCATACCAAGCCCAGTGGCATTCCGACGAGTCCTTATCCATTTCACACATTTCTTGTGCTTCTTTTATCGCTTCTGTGAATCGTAAACGAAGTCTCAAATTTTCCTTGATCGGCCTCACCTCTGCGATACTTGGTCGTTGGTACATAGCTTCGAGAACATTCTTACGAGTCTTTGCTAGTTTAATCTTGTAAAGACTGTTTTCGGAGAAGGTAGCCACACACTTCATCTAATATATGAGGGTATTAAAGTTTTAACCTTTAGATAAAATTAAATAAAATATCACTTGGTCTCAATGTCCCGTTAATGTGATAATTATACATATACAAATACGTATCGAAACCTGGTACGAAATTAAATTTTTTGATAAATTTGTTATTTTCACCTATATTTAAACATAGTATCGCATCTATTTTTTTAGCGCGGCAGTGTTTGTTTATTTGTTTGAATAAATCTGTGTAATCGGTTCCCTCATATAAAAGTAAAACAATTTCCATCACTCGATATTTATAATTCATCATATCATTTACCACGTATGTCAATACACCTTTACGTATACCATTTTCCATTATTATAAGTGATTCGTATACACCCGGTTTAGAGGAGTGTATATATTTTGACTGGTATTCGTCAAATATTGGGTAACATTTATACCTGGAACAACTTGTATTGTATAATTGTTTTATATACACCATATCCGTTGAGGTTGAATGCTTTAAAACATGAGAACTGTTTGGTGATAATGTATTATTCGTTGCGTATGAATAAAATTTCATTCTACATATATGATTAAATGGTAACCTTTTTTGTTCTATTTTAAAAATGAACACCTTTGAATATTTATTCGAAGACTCTTTAGCTGTGTGTGATATAACAAGTGGGGCATAGTTTTTACTTCTATGATCCTTGTGCACGGTTAACAAATCAACATAATGAGTATTTATAATATCATTTTTTAGACATAGTTTATATGGTTTAGCCACTATATTGGCTATAAGCATATTTTCGTTTTTTAGGTTTAAAATATTGTCACCGTTTAAGTAAGGGTGTGATAAATACCAAGAAATATCATTTTCATTGAAAACGTAACCCTTGATGTAATGTATAGATAAAAAGTTAGCTAAAACATTATGAAATGATTTATTATCGGGATCAACTTTCACGAGTTGATTTGGTTGTTTAATTCGAAGTGGAAATGGTATCAGATTGGATATTATACCCTCCTCATTATGATCTCGTGAAACGGGTTGCTTACTCCAATATTTATGCTTTTCTTGAAAGAAAGAAACAAATGTCGATAAAAATCCCATACTTTACGAAGGTATTAAAGTTTTAAGTACAACTACTATTATAAGATGTCCTCTTACAACGTGTTCGCCTTCTAGGTATCGACACCCCAGAGTCTCGTACTTCGGATAAGGAGGAAAAGGTGTTTGGTCTCCTCTCGAAGAAGAAGCTCAAGGAGTGGTGTCTAAAGGCTGTTGCGTCTGAGAAGGATGATATCTATATCGAACTCAGATGCCCAGAGGCGGATTCTAGGGGTAAATTTGGTCGTGTACTCGGAGAGGTTTGGGTTTCTGAGGATGGAGTATGGACCAATGTGAATAAATGGTTAGTTGACGAGGGATACGCTGTCCCCTATGGTGCACAAAACAAATCTCTAGTCGAAGGACTCCATCTTGAGAATCGTAAGAAACTTATCGAACGTGGTGAAGTACAGGCGTAAAAAAATATAAGTATATATAAATATAATGAAGATTGATTGGAGGTTTGTTTTGGTTTTGGTCGCAGCACTCATAACTATCATCGCCCTCAAGACCCAGACGGAAAACTTAGATGGTGATGTAGAGGAGACCGAGGAGACCGAGGAGACCGAGGAAACTAAAGATACTTACCCCGACGTACAAGGTTTTGTAGCTTCTCTCAGTGAGACCGGTAGCAAGATAAGCTACACGGACGTTCTCACTCTACAGGGAATGAGTGAGGGTATACGAGTAAATGGGGACACCAAAACTTTCACATCTTGTTCTACTGACTGTACCGCCGAACTTTTCAATGACCCGAAAATGAAAAGTGAGCAGAAAACGTGTAAAAAACAATGTGATGGTTACATCCGTGGTGTGTGCAAAACTGTGTGTGACCTAGACCCAAAGGACCCGGTATGTAAGACTGCCTGTGCGGAATACTTAGAATAAATACGGGTATTTTCGAACCCATAAATTACAAATCCACTTCTCACCAGACTTTACAGGTAACCCACCATGTAAAGCCTTGGACGACATACACCCCCAATTGTCTAGGGTATCGAAAAATAAAGCATCCCCAGCACTCAATTTATACGATTTATTTAGATGAGGAAAATGTGTTTCTCCACCATCATAGTCATCATTAAGAGCTAAAATGAATGTATGTATTCGTTTATTTTTGTCACCGATGAAACAATCTTGATGGTATTTGTAATGACCATTTTTCTCATATTTGAGAACTTGTAACTTCTCAAAGTTCGTTACATGTTTATCAGTGTATTTTAGACACTTTCGGATGATACGATCTACTATCGGATCATTTTTTGAGAGCCACGCTGTTTTACTTTTCCTAATACTCTCATTAACAATTTTACCGGTTGTGATTTTAGAATCTTCTAGTTTATCTTCAGCGAGTGTAATTATATATCTTCTTTCTTTATCAGACAGAATCCCCTTTATAACCTGTGGTTTTCTATAAAACATCGATATGTCTCGGTGTACTTGAATTATACCTAGATCTTATTATTTGGAATATATCGTTGGAGTATTCTAAAATAAATTCCATCTGTTTTAGTATGTCATCGTGTTTATCTGGTTCGATAATATATTGTCTGAGAAGATCCCCACAAGTGTGAGAGATAAGCTCAAATATATGATAAACCTCTTTTGATTTATCGATAAACTTCTCTTGTCGTTGTAACAATATCTTGAAGTTCTCTTCGGATATATCATTTAACATATAACAAATACGTGTGGGTATGTTATCAATTGGTTCTATATTCAAAAATAAAAGCTCTCGCTCCAATTGGTTTACTAACATCATATACTGGAGCATTTCATTTGATGCGTGATTTTCCCTAAGTTCTCTAAAGGTTGGTACCCCTCCACATGGAATGTCACCATGCTCACGGGATGATATCAATTTCTTTTTAAATTCTATAAAATGTGGATTATGAACACGGCCAGTCTCTATTTCACCTGTCCTCCAATTAAATGCGGTATGACAATTTACACACCACATCTGCATACACCCACTACTTTTATGTATAACTGTACCACATTTAGGACATGATTTACTATCTTTGTTTAAGAGTTGCATAGTTTTTACAATTTCGGAATCACATACATGATCATCACTTTCAGGTTCATTACACTGTTTACAATAGTTATTACAACACAACCCACAATACCAATCTTCATTTAAAAACCCTTTACATTCTTCCGATGGACACTGACGCGTGAAATGCCTCGTTTCAAACTCTGAGCTTGTAACCTGACTACGTATTTGATTTAAATGTTGATATGTTTTTTCCATTTCCCTGTACAATATGAGTACTTCTGGATGAATAGTCAACGTGTCATAATTGATATTATGTGTGTGATGTAATTCAATAAGTGTTTGTTTTTGACGTGTAAGAATATAGCGTAATGATCTCATTTGAAGAATTCTTTCAACTTCCGGTTGTGTTTGTGGCATTAATTTTTTTTCTCGCTCGAATAGTACAGTTTCTCTATGATTTTTATAGTGGGTGTTTCTAAAAACTTTCGTACAAAATGAATCTATAAATTCTCTATTCCAACGCGTCTTACACCCCATGCAATGTGGATCTTCAAATGATTCCAATATATATCTTTGACTGCATGAGCGACAACTTGTTAAATCACAAAAAGGACATTCAACCTTTTTGTGTTTTACCTTATTGAATTTTTCGCAACATACATCACAAGTTGTCATTAATATAAAGGGAGTTTATTTCTTTAAATTACCATCACTTCAATCCTGGCATGCCACAAATAGAGACAACTTTTCGTGTGTGTCTGGAATATTATTCTCGTATAACGTTTTCGCAAATAATAACACCATTTCCGCATCCCTATATGACATGTACGAATGTCCATACTTTTCATATATGGCCACAACATCTTCGAGGTGGTTATCACACCACTCCTTCACATCTGCATCCCCATCAAGACCCTTTTCGATGAAATCGGCAACCTCGTCGCTGAGAGGCATGTCGGTAATCACGGTACAGTCGTCGTCGGGATGATTCATTTTAGTTACTTTTTATATATTTTACAGTCGACTTAGGGCTCTTATTCGCCTAGCTTCTGCATTTATCTTCTTTGGGGTAAATCCGGGGTTATTCTTCTTGACTTTCTTCTTCAAATTTTTTAATTCAGCCCTGTTATTGACCCTGCGTTCTTCGCGCGGTCGGGTCTCAGCTTCATTTCTACGAACAGCTCCTTCGATTCGCCCACGAAGTTTTGTTACGTTTGTTCGAGATGCCAAGCGGTCGATATTTCTACCGAAGTTTGTACTCGTGTTCTTTGCTAATTCCCGGAGTTCATCATTTTTAGCATTTATGAAATTCTCACGAGATCCATACTTCATCTTCTTCTTGGGTTCATTTGAATTATAGTTAGATACTACAGAGTTTGTATTATTGTTCACTCTATTCTTCACTTGAATTTCTACAAGCTTGCGTCTCTCATCAACATTGTTCACAAACTTTACAACTTTTCTTCGGTGATTCATTTTCTCAACCTTTGTGAGACCCGCCTTGGTGTACTTGTTCTCTATGTTCCTGCGAAGTTCGGTCTTTTCATTCAACTTATTCTCGATAGTTTTCAGGTTTTCTACGTTCTTCGCCGCTCTCAACTCTCGTGCCCAAAGACCAATTTTACCTTTTAAGGGTCCCTTTCTTTCTAGGAAAACACCATCGTTATTTGGTCGCAAGTTCAATTCCTTTGTAATTTTATTCTTCAGTCTCTCCCTCTCCGAGTTAAAATTTACTTCCTCTGTAAGAGATGTGGCAGAAATTTCACCATTATTGTTTAAACTGTTTTGTAACTTTCTAGTGTTACTCAATGTATTTGCATTTCGTTTAGCGTTTCCTAGAGTTTGGTTAGTGTTATTGAATAAGTTCATCAACTTCTTCTTGTTCTCATTTGGTAATCCCAAATTGTTTATGTGCTTACTCAATTCATTGGATTCGGAGTTTTTGTTGTTCTCTTGTTGCTCAACTTCCTTGGGTACATTGTTGTTGTTAGAGTACAGAGGGTTATTTTGCATGTTTGGTTCAAATAAGGGATTATTCTGTGTAGTATTGTTATTGTTATTTGAATTCGAGTTATTGTTGTAAATGGGTTTCTTGTTATTAGCTATTTTGGCATTGCTAATCTCAGATGATATGTCATTCTTTAATTTATTCATAATTTCATTTGTAAGTTGATTAGGTTCAGCTGCTCGCCCTCCTAATCTCAGTTTGGGCTTCATTTTTATTGGTTCACTCGATAAAGTATTATTGTTAACTTTCTTCTTATTAGACTTCGTTTTCTTGTTAATATTGTTACCTACATTTTTACGCATAGAATTCAAAATGTTATTGGTTACATTTGTGTTCAACTCTTCATTGACAGTATTGTTTATTAACTCTTCCATCATATTATTCACTTTAGCCTCATTTCTACGTGTAGTGTTCAATTTAGCATCGTTGACTCTATTAATATTTTTACCAATATTAGTACGCATAGAATTCAAAATGTTATTGGTTACATTAGATTTCACCTTTGTAGACTTAATCGCTTGAATATTTTTAATCGCTTGAATATTTAACTCGTCATTGACAGCGTTATTTATCAATTCTTCCATCATGTTATTTATTTGAGCACTATTCTTCTTATTTGGAACGTTGTTTAGTGTAGAATTCGTAACAGTGTTTTTTGTTGAAACGGGTACAAGTTTATTCAACTCATTAATCACTGTTTCGTTTACTAAATTTTCAGTCATGTTATTTATTTTGTTATTCTCATTCTTGTTGGGCTTCACGTTGGGTGGGAGTGGCTTCACAATGGCATTATTCTTCTTACCACCCTTGAAATAATTCAAGAAGCTCTTACCCTTCTTTTTCGTCGCATTCTCGGTGACTAATGTAGGAACTACATTCTTCTTCTTACCACCTTTGAAATAATTGAAGAAGCTTTTACCCTTCTTTTTCATTGCATCTTGGCGTTCTAATGTAGGAACTACATTCTTCTTCTTACCACCTTTGAAATAATTGAAGAAGCTTTTACCCTTCTTAGGAGGCACATTGGTCGTAGGTTTATTATTCCTACCTATACCATTATTAGGCTTCACATTATTGTTACCGGTGCCACTATTAGTAGTGTTGGGCCTCACGTTGTTGTTGGGCCTCACATTGTTGTTGGGCCTCACGTTGTTGTTGGGCCTCACGTTGTTGTTGGGCCTCACGTTGTTGTTATCAGTTCCAGTTCCAGTGTTAGAAGTGTTGGGCCTCACGTTGTTGTTACCGGTTCCAGTGTTAGAAGTGTTGGGCCTCACATTATTGGGTCGTGGTGGACCTGGCATCGGGGGGAGTTGGGGTACTGGCACTACCGTTCGCCCTTTTAACAAATTTGGTACGCCACCTGGAGGCCCACCGGTTGGGGGAGCACTAACACTACCCGGTTTTTGTTGTAAAAATGCAGGGGTTGTCATAGGTGGGGCTTGATTAGAGGGTTTGGGGAAAAATGGTACCTTCGCGCCGCTTTTTATATTTTTCGAGGTTAAACCTCGATTACTCATAAATCTCAAACGTTTTGTGGTCGCTTCAATTAATTCCTTTTTTGTCATGTTATCCGCGTTCTCTACACCAACCTTAGTGGCTATCCGAAGAAGTTCTTCTCTCTTAGTTTTCGGATCAAATAATAGGTCATAATTTCTGTTACCTAATATAACCTTAACCTGTTCAGGTGCAACTTTTACTACTGTACTTTGCACTGCTGTGGGGGTCTTTTTCACTGCTGTGGGTTCTTTGAAAAACGATACAACTTTCGCTGCTGTACTTTGTACTGCTGAGGGACGTTGTTGTGTAATCCTTTTCACTGCTGTGACTGGAGACGATATAGAAGTTTGTTTTCTACCAAGTTTGATGGGTTCTGATATATTCAAAAACTGAAGACGTTTTAGAATTGTATCAGTGAGTTGCTTCTTAGTCAACGCCTCAACCTTCTTGATATTGATCTTTTCAGCTAAATTCTTTAAAACTATTCTACTCGAAGATGTATCAAACAATTTCTCATAATCATTCGAATCAAACGGTGATTTCTTATCCAGTAGATATGTTCTATCTGGAGTAAGAATAAGGGGTGGCAACAGCATTTTCCCTTCCTGGATATTGGTGTATGCTTCACAAATCTTCTTTTTTGTTAGTTTGGTTGTTTTCCCGGTTCTGATTTTAACCACATTCCGGAGAACTTTAACGCTCGTGCTCTTTTTACACGGGTCTGTCATATATTTTAAACTAACAAAAAAAAAGTGATTAAGTAGTCAGATATCCTCTGTTAAATAATTGAATTTTTTCTTC
>Ga0208770_1001094_pt1 | contig 14315 bp, 20 predicted proteins | sample AntAceMetag02UK9_FD_184771 | JGI IMG/M metagenome (GOLD analysis project Ga0208770, IMG submission 184771) | Saline lake microbial communities from Ace Lake, Antarctica - Antarctic Ace Lake Metagenome 02UK9 (SPAdes) (version 2) | ecosystem: Environmental > Aquatic > Non-marine Saline and...
ATCATTTGGACACATGCCTTTTTCGTCTGGATTTTTGCACTTTTTAATACCCGCAGATCTAGCACAATAAGACTTTTTCCTAGATCCTCCTTCTGGTTGTGGGCTTTTAAGAGTGCCCCCTGTTTCTTTTTTGTATTTAGCTTTTTCAGCTGTAGTCATACCTGCCTTCTTTTCGTTAGAAGACATTTTCATAAGCGGAGAGTCTGGTTGTACGTATGCCATTATATTATTTTATAAGTTGTTTTACCATTTTGTTTGTACGCCTTTAATGATCGTCTTCGGTTTTCTTCATTAGACGCATAACTTACATGCACCCAATCAGGATTTTTATCATCCCCAAACTCCCAGATTAATTGATCAAAATCTAAGTTGTCTTTTATATAATTAAACATTTCAGCATTTGTTTTATGCCCAAATGTATCATCTAAATCTATAGCTCTGCCTTCACAGTGTTGAGATTTGACACTTCCACCTATTGCGGAATTTAATTTTTTACTTCTATAAAATGAATTTATTTTTATAGGTCCACCCACCCATTCTCTAAGCGACTCAAATACTAACTCTGCAACAACTTGCATGTTAACTAAATGATATGCTTCAGGCGTATTATCTATACCTAATCGTAAAGCTGTTCTTGAATAAACAGCTTCTTTATCAGATATATGCTTGCTTATCATTTCTTATTTCTTAAATGATACCACTTATTAACAGTATAACCAATAGTAACCATTAATAACAATATTTTCAATACAGGTTCAATGTTTGTCATAGATACTGCTAAAGATATAGCGTTTATTGCGTAAAGCTTAATATCAGCCCCTACCATTTCCCTTGGCATAAGTTTTAGACGTAATAGGACCTGCAGAATAAGGTACTTCTGCTTGGTTTAATTTCATCCCATTTTTACCACTACTAGATCCTTTACCCATTGGAAAGCCACTAGTATCTAATGGTCCATCCCAAAGCGCATTAGCACCTGTAATGCCCTGCTCTTCAATTTTGCTTACAGCTGGTGAATTTTTTTTCATAATATCTTTTATTAGTTTTATCATTATTCTTCGTAACCTTCGGTTCTAGCTTTAATTACATCTGCACGAGTAATTTTACCGTCACCAGTTTGATCCTTAAAATACAAAGGAGCTCTATTACCTAAAGACATTTGTCTTTGTTCTTGGTTGCCATAAATTCCCTGAGCTGCGTTCTGAGTTAAATCATTAAACATAGGCTTAGCGTTTCCTAAGGTATTACTCGGTTGGGGTGGTACCATTGTAGTCTGAACAGGCATACCTGTAATAGGATCTATCATTTGTTCATTTGGATTTACCATATTATCGTTCTTTATCTTTGTTTACGTTATTTATTGATGTTTGAAGTACTTTGTCCATATACGTTTTGCCTAACATTATACTATTCCTTCTTTGGCTTGTTGGTATATCTTCTTCCCCAAGCATAATACGATACATTCTACTTATTAGTTGTCTACACTTAAATGAAACTTTATAAATATGATATTTTTGAGTTGTATGGTTTCTTTTTCTCCAAACCGTAATCCAACCCTCTATTAATAATCTGTTCCAGCGTTTATTGTCCCAACTGTAAGCATACGTACCGATCTTATAATCTTGTTTGGTAAAAAAATTCATACAATCAAAGTAGATCAGTAATTCTAAATCCGCGTCTTTTAAGTTATTGTTCCTACAAGCCCATTGTCTTATTACTCGATAATGTTTTAGCAAGTTTAGTTCTCTAACTTCTCCCGCTTCTAGCCTTTTCATAGAACAACAACTACATCCTGTAGTTTTATAACGTGATAAATTTCTTTATCAATTTCTATTTTATGTCCAGCATGACGATCATAATAAATGTGATCACCTTCTTTTATTCCAGCAGTGTCATTACCTACTGAAACTACATCAGCTAATATATACCTGATTTCTTGTTCTTCGTTCTTAGATAGAATTAAACCACCTTTGGTTTTAACAGTACCTAACTTTGCTTTCTGTATTATTAAATTACTACCTATTGCCTTCATTAATACGTAAGTTATTAATTACACAATTTGTAGATAATATAGTTGTTGCTACAGATGCCGCATTCTTTAATGCGCTTTTAGTAACTAGCAAAGGATCTATAATACCTGCTTTAATCATATTAACTGTTTCACCAGTTATTACATTTAAGCCAATCCCAAGCCCTTTTTTAGGTTCCTTGTATTCTATACCAGCATTATCTAATATAGTCTTAAACGGAGCCTTAATGGCCTCTAGGAGCGTTTCCTCCCCTATTGTGTCGGCATATATAGTTTGAGAAGCATTTAATAAAGCAATTCCGCCTCCAGGTACAATACCTTCTTTAATCGCCGCTTTAGTTGCGCATATTGCATCCTCAACTCTATCTTTCTTTTCTTTTAATTCAACTTCTGAATTAGCCCCTACTTTTACTATTGCTATTTTAGCGGATAATCTAGATAATCTTTTTTCTAGCTTAATTATTTCGTAAGGTTCCTTAGCTAATTTTAACTTAACTTTTATATCCTTAATTGTTTTAACTACTTCTTCAGAAGGCTCACCTACTTGTAATATAGTTTCTTCGTCTGTTGTAACACTTTTAATACAAAAACCAAGGTGTTGAGGATCTATTAAATCTAAATCATCTCCAAGATCTTCATTTATAATAGTAGCACCGGTTAACATGGCTAAATCATCTAGTGTTTCTTTTTTAGCAACACCATATGTTGGAGCATTAATAACATTAACTTTTAAACTACCATTTACTTTGTTCCTTGCTAAAGTAGCCAATACAGGCATATCAACATCGGCAATTATCAATAAAGATTTATTACCTTTTATAACAAACTCTAATACGCTTTGAATTTGCCTAATGTTATCAATAGGTGATTCAATTATTAATACGTATGGGTTATCAAGTTCTGCAGCTCTTCTGTTTTTACTTGTTGAAAAATGTGAATTGGTTAATCCTTTATTGTATTGAACACCATCAACTATTTCTAATTCAGTAAACCCACTAGACGATGTTTCCATCATCACCACTCCGGTTTCATCAACAGCCCTAAAAGCATCACCTATAATTTTTCCAAGAGTAGCATCATTGTTTGTAGATATTGTAGCAATTTGATCAATCATATCGCCACTTACTTTAACAGCAATAGATCCTAAGTATTCGATTACTTTTGTTACTGCATTGTCAATACCTAATTTTATATCTCTTGAGCTAGCTTTATCTGCTATCTTATATGCTTCCGTTAGTATTGCGTGTGCTAATACCGTTGCAGTTGTAGTTCCATCTCCGGCCTCACTAACTGTTTTACGTGCGGCTTCTTTTAATAAGGTAGCACCCATATTTTCTACAGGATCTAATAGTATAATACTATCCGCTACAGTTACACCGTCTTTTGTTATTAATGGCCTTCCATTTCCATCCTCTAGCATCACACATTTACCGCTAGCCCCTAACGTAGAGCTAACAGCTTTTGTGAGTTTTGTAATGCCTTCAAATACTTTATCTTTAGCTTCGTTGCCGAAACTTAAATTCTTGACAATTGCGTCTGACATAATTTAATTAAATTTGATTGAAATGTTTATTCGAATGTTTTGACTACTATAGGCCCATTTGATAAAGCGAGTCTTTTTTGATAATGTAATACTGACTTATCAATGGTTTCTTCAGCCTCTTCAATTGTTTCTCTTCTTGTTACATCAAGCCATTTTCCGTCTTCGTTGACGAACTCTGTTTGGTAGTAACCATTTGGTAGTTGCACAATACGCCAATTCTTTTTTTCGGCTTGGCGGGCAAACCTTTTAAGGGTTTCTTCTTCGGTAATTTGCGGAGGATTTATCCACGAGTTTGTTGCGTAAAAAATTTTCATTTTTATGGTTTTGGTTAAACTTTGGTTTATAATTTATTATCACTTATTTAAGGGTCTTTTTACTTATTAAACACTAAATCAAATTGCATAAAGTTAAAGCCATTTTGTGCGGTTAAGTTAAAAAAACGCCAGTAAATAAGTTTTCTGGCAAATATATGTTTATAAAAGCGATTTTAAGGTCAGAAGTAGTCATTTTTTTATTTATTTAGCAAGCAACTTCATTGTAAAGCGTTGTTACTTCGCCTGTCGATAGTGCTTTGTTGAAATACCTAAATTGGTCAATTTCTCCATTTAAAAAATTAGAAGCCCCATTATATGAGCCTATTGAATCTACTCCAGAAACTGTAACCAAATCGCCAGTTGCAGCAGAATTAGACGCAACAATAGAATTATTCAAATAAACAGTAACACCAGTTATAGAAGATTGAACAACAACAAGATGATACCAAGTATTAGTAGTAAAAATTCCAGTGGCAGTATCTACGGCTGTATTATTTCCAGCATTAACTCTTATAGAAGCGTTACCAACATTACCGTTGTTTAAGAATGCTTGAAATTTTTTACCATTTCTAAATGAAATAAGCGATTGAGTATCAGTTAAACTATTTGTGTTAAACCATAAAGATGCAGAAAAATTATTGTTTCTTCTTAATCCAGCTGGAGCCTCTATATAACTACTACTCCCATTAAAAGACCCAGCATTATTAAACTTTCCAGCAACATAACTTACATTTGTTGCGGTACCATTATAGTTTCCGCTTAAATCATTAGCATTACTATTTAATTGATAAGTAGCAATACAAGATGTATCTCCTAATATCTGTAAAGTATCAGTTGTACAAGACACGCCACCAGTATTTATTAATCTTTTTCCTAGCATTTATTAAATATTAAAGGTTGGTAAATCATAAGTAAGAACCGCTTTCTTTGTGGTTAAAGCCTTAATTTCTTCACCTATTGTATTGCTTTGTGTTCTTAATTCTGCTCTGCTATCTATCACTTCTTGTGGGGCAACTTCTCCACTATCCATTTGCCTAATAACCACCCAATCTGTTTTTTGTAATTGGCTACCTATAATAGATTTTAAATTGCTTATTTTTTGGGTTTTTAATTCTGCTAAAGTTTGAATAATAACCCTATCAATAACATCATAGGTATAAACATCGCCAACTAATTTAATAGCAGATAACTCCTCTATTCTTGAATCGTAAGTAGGCGTGTTAATATTAAAATAACCGTAAGCTTCTAGTTCTTCGTCAGAAAGCCTATTGAACCCCACAACCGTCGATCCATTTATTGTTTTGTTTTTAGGAACTGAACTAACTACAGTTAATACTCCATTCTCATTTAATACTTTCATATCTATATTATTTCTTGTGAAATTGAATAATGAAATACAGAGGAGCTTTTGGCTACTATTTGAATAAAATTATCTACAGACTCAACAAATTCCCCAGAAATCAATACCCCTCCTGTGATTAAAAAACTGCCTGTTCCATTAAGGTAAAAATCTTTTACCATAGAGACGTTGGCGTTAGTAATCGTGTAGGTAACTACGCCAGAGTTTGTCGCTGTGAATGCTGAATTCAAACTAAAATCCAAAACAGTCCCCGCCAATGCTGCTTGCGTTGTAAACTCCGCACCTAGCTTTGTGTAAGATACAGAATCGTTTCCTAATACGCTTGATGTTATTTTAGTTAATGCCATATTTTAAGGTTTTTGTATTAGTTCAATCCAGTTTAATTCTTCTTCACTCCAAGAGTACATTTTACCGTCTGTTGGGTATTCAATAGGGGCCTCCCATCTACAATTTTCTTCATTTAATAACCAACTATTGTAAGGCTTAGGAGATATAAAAGCGTCTCTTTCAGAATCGTATGTGAAGCCTATCCCTGCATAATTTTTTCTTAATGATTTGCTTTGGTCTTTACTTGGTGTATTAGTTCCATTTTCGTAATAAATTCCTTCAAATGTATTGTAAGATGTTTTTATCCAATGTTCTTTTACGGAAAAAAAATTATCTATTATTTCTTTTTCTGCGACTATAACTTGAGTTACAATTCCATTTTCTATTTTAGCGTAATGTCCCATATTTAAACAGTATAAGTTCCAGTTGATTTATATACTAAAAACCAAATTCCAGATATTAAAGTTGCGCTTGAAGTTCCCGTATATTGTCCGCTAAAGCTGCTTTCTGGTATTTCCAAAACAACAAAACCACTTCCACCATTAAAAGGACCGCCTCCGCCAATACCTCCGCCGCCTCCGCCAGTATTGGCGTTTGCACTCACCGTAGACCAATCAGCACCACCACCATTTCCGCCTAATCCTTGCGCATACCCCACCCCAGAACTACCTCTACCTCCTCCGCCGCCAGAGCAATACCAGTTGTTTGATACTTTTTCTCCAACACCAAAAGTGTCCATAGTTGAATTGGGGTATTGATTAAACAATCCGCCAGAGCCTCCGTTTATTTGTTCTGGTGAAAAAGGTGGTTCTGTTGCTGATACTGATGCTCCAGTAATTCCGCCACCGCCTCCGCCAGAACCACCATTACCAACACCATTACCTCCGTTTCTACCTTGACCAGTCGTACCCAATCCACCAACAGAGCCTTGATAACCACCACCACCAGACCCTCCGTTTTTAGCCGAACCAGATGAATTACCACCCCCGCCGCCTCCGCCGTTTAAAGTATAAGAGCCAAGTAAAGATGTTAAAGTAGTGTGGCCTCCAGATTGACTTAATGATGAGCCACCAGCCCCAACCACTATTTGTATTGTGCCTTCAAAATTAAAAGAATCTCTTACGGAGCCGCCGCCTCCGCCGCCGCAACCCTGCAACCCATTAGAACCATCTTTTCCACCGCTGCCGCCGCCAGCAGCACCCCAAAAAAATAAAGATACGCTGACTGGAAAAATTTTATCTACCCCAAAGTAAACCGCAGATAATTCCGCAGCCCCTTTATATACTTTTGATAATTCCGTTGTGTTTTTATAAATAGCCATTTTAAGAAATAAAATAAATAGTATTAGCACTTGGAGTTAAAGCGTCGTATTGTGCTTGTGTTCCCGACCAATATTTTAACTCACTTGCTGAACCATTTTGATTTATAGTTCCGCTTACTAGCCCCCAAGACATCGTACCATCTCCTACTGATAATAAAGCTTGACCCACTGTTCCGTTCCCAATTACATCTAACTTAGAAGCATCAACAGAGTTGTCAGATATTAATTCTTTTATTATTTTAGTTAGTGCCATATTTTAAGGTTTTACAGGTCTAGTTCCATTAGGAAAATCTGCTTGCGCAGGGTAGTCTCTTAATTCTTGTCTAAAAGTCATATATGCAGCGCGCTGTGTGTGGTCTGTTAAAGGAACAATAAAGTCACTTGATTGTAACTCATAATCTCTCCATTCTTTTTCTTCATCAGTTTTTTCTTTTAAAATTTTTACAGGTGCAGAAAATACGCCATTAGCATAGCTATGCCCTATTGCAACTTTTTTACCTGTTACATTTACCGTTTGTTCTTGTAAAGTTGCAGCAAACTCATCAGACGCCACTATTATATTATTTACTTTACCTTGTTTTATTATAGCTATTAAGTTTTCCATTTTTATTCGTACCATTTAATTATGCAATATCCTGAACCAGAAGTTTGTCCGCTAGATGATCCCTGTCCTGAATTTTGTTTACCAGCCGTGATGCCACTAGCTCGACCAGCTCGACCGCCTCCACCATAGCCCATAACACCGCTTGAAGCTCCAGAAGCTTGACGATAAGCTTGACGATAAGCCTCGTTTCCTTCAGCAATGCTTCCAAATCCAGACCCCATTCTTCCTGATTGACTTGATTGTTGACCTCCTAATGAAACAACATCAACCCCGCCAGCAGTCGATCCTGCAAATGAGCTTTGATTTCCATCTCCAGTAACAGAAATAGACCCGCCTATAAGAACAGTTATATTGGATGTAGAAGTTAAGTACATACTTTTAAAAATAGTTTCCCCCCCAGATCCGCCTGCGTTAGCGAAATCATAGGTAGGACCATCAGCTGTTCCAACGGCACCGCCGCCAACTAAAAAAACTTCTATATAACCACCCGCATCAATTAATGCTTGTGTAGGCGTAAATGTTCCTGAAGAGTTAAATTCTTCAAACTTAGGTGTTAAACCACCGCCGCCGCCCGATGGAAAAAAATCTGTTAAATTACTCATATTGTTTTGTTTTTTATAATCCTATTATTACCCATCCTTTTGTTGCCCCTGAATATACAAATTCAAATGATGCCGTGGCGTTGTCCAGTGTTAAATCCTGTGCTAGCCCCATTATGTTATTCCCATTCCTACCAACTATACAAGTAGCAACACCCGATAAGTTTGACATTTTAACAGACGCTCCGTTTGTTGGACTAGACGGTAATGTCAATGTTAAATCCGCTGTAAGCACATACAACGAACCTGCTATAGCGGCTGTACTTGTAGATATAACAAAAGGGTTGTTTAAAACAACAGCCCCTGTTTGCCCATTTACCGAGCTTACCGCAGTAACTAAAGAGGCTGTTGAAATAATCATAGTTTCAATTGCATCTCCAGCATCTGGCGCTTCAGAGAATGATAATGTTGTGCCTACTAAAGTATATGTATCTTTATTTTGGTAAGCCCCGTTCACATACACATCCATAAAGTCAATGCTTGGAGGTGCAGTAGATAACGTAAAATCCGTTTGGGCTGTAACACCCGTAAAATCATCCCTAGTTATTGTATTTGCACTAGGAGATATATTATTAGAAACCAATGAAATAACCTCAATAGAACCGCCGTTTGGAGGGGCTGTTGTAAAGTTTAGCGTGCTACCTGTTATAGAATATGTTTCTTTTTCTTGATATACACCAGCAATATAAACACTAGTGAATAATGTAGATATAGGGGAAACAGATAAAGTAAATGCTGTAGTTGCACCATCTCCAACAAAATCATCTTTTACTATTGTAGCTCCAGCGCTAGACCCTTCTATTGTTATTTCATTAGCACTGTTCCTAGTAAGTGTAATACCACTTCCGGCAGTAAACTGAATTATTGAATTATCAGTTCCAGAGCCTGAAGTTAAATTTACGTCTACGTTTAAACCGTCTTGAGTAGCATTAAGGTCGTAAGTATCTCCGGCTGGAATACTAGCCCAATTACCATCTTGTTGTAAAAACTGACCCGCTGTTCCGCCGGTAGGCGCAATATTTAAAGTCCCACTAGTTGTTATAGGGGATCCTGTGATAGCAAGAGCGGCTATACCTGTGCCTGTTAATCCTACAGAAGTGACAGTCCCTGTGTTTGTTGTTTTACTGTTAAATGTTGTCCAATCTGCACTTGTTAAATAACCGTCAGATGCCCCGCTGGCAGAAGGAATCGAAATATTTATAGCCCCAGTAGAAGATGAAGCTAATATTGGGGTTGTTGCAGTAATGCTTGTTACCCCACCCGCTACACCATTAGAGGCAGCAGTTACCCTACCTTTAGCATCAACTGTAATATTACTTGTTGTGTATGATCCAGGTGTTAAACCTACAATGTCTGGCATTGATACAGCTCCTGTAACAACTTCTAACCCTCCAGCAGTAGGAAAACTCGCTATACCTTGAACGGTTGCCGTAGCGACGTCTATATTGCTTTGGACTTCTGTCCAATCAGCAATTGTAGTTGGATTGTCTATATTAGCTACAACTAAATCACCTATACCTAACGTTGGGTTCCAAAAACCGCCTCCGTCTCCAGCAACAGTAACAGCGTAAGTCCAACCTTGTATTATACCGGTTCCAGAAGTTATATTAGGAGAATTTGTAGAAGCGTCGTAGCCCCCTTGAAATATAAGCCCTCCTGTAGTTACATTATCAATATACGTTTTAACCGCTAATTGAGTAGGCACAACCGTATTCGATGTTCCCAGCGTATTGGCAGCATCAACAAATTGCATTAAAGCTGTAGATGTTTCTGAATAAGGTATATAATTAAGCGCGGTAACGTAATCAAATATTACTCCAGAGGTAACCAAATTAGTTCCGCTAGTTACAATAGTTGAAGTATTAGCTGTAACAGTTGGCGCCGCCGCAGTACCACCTATTGTTATAAGATTAGCGTCTGCACTTGTAACGGATAGAACCCCATCATTTGTTATTGTTGAATTACCCGAAGCTGTTGTTACTAATATCCCTGTACCAGCTATATTTGATAGTATACCTGTATTACTTATTATAGGGTCATTAGGATTTGTGTTATCCACAGCAATACCAGCACCAGCGGTAACAGAGGTAACAGTACCTCCACCCGCAGGTACAGTCCACGTATTATCTCCTCTTAAGAATGTTAAATTAGTTGGTGTACCTGTAGCTGATAACGATGCTGTAATAATTGCAGTACCATTTGTAGGTGCTGTAGGGGTAAGATTAATAAAAGTAGAATCAGTTGTACTAACCGTGTTAACCGGTGTAAACCAAGTGTTGTCCCCTCTTAAATAACTTGTGGCTCCAGCCGTTCCACTAGCCGAAAGAGCTGCGGAAAATACAACAGCCCCTGTAGAGGTAGCTGAAGGAGTCATAGTTATGTAATTAGTGTTTGAAGCACTAACCGATAAAACACCTAAGTTACCTATAGTAACACCATTTGCACCGGTATTAACAATAGATATGCCAGTGCCACGAATAAGGTTTACCGCACTTATATTGCCAAGGTTATTGGTTAATACTAAAGTTGCGTTTGTACCAGAAGCTTGACTTGACAATACATATGACGAAACCAGCTTTGCAACATCACCTATAGTGAATTGTCTTGTGGGATTGCCATCTATTGGATCCGCAACACCCGCCTCATAAGTAACAGTACCTATGAGCAAGTCGGTTGCCTTTGGGGTTGCTTGTGGATAATTATATATTATTGCCATTTTTTATTTTTAGTTTTTTTATGTTTATTAGCAAGGACCGTATTCTGTTTCAGTAAAAGTGTTTGGCATAATTATTGAATTATTCCTGGCGCAAAAAGTAGCAGATGATACGTTAGGGGCCAGCGTTACATCTATAATATTCCCATTGTTGCACCTTTCATATGTGAAAGATCCTGTTGAACCGCCCTCATTTGTTACTATATAAGAGGTACAAGATGGTGCAACTACAACGTTACCAGCAACAGACTGCGCTATTGTTGTTGTTCCAGATGGTATAGTACCAGATATTGTGGCACTAGGAGTCCAAGTTGGTCCTGAATCAAATGCATAACCAGAATCTGCGGTTATAGTATGTACGAAAGAATAAGCATCACCCACATTACCCGTTATAGATGCACCAGGTGTTAGACTTGTTGTAAAGTTACCACCAGTTACATTGTTTGTGAATGCTAAGTTAACTGTGCCTGTTGGCGCTGCAGGGCAACCAGCAGAAACAGAACCGCTATATGTTATTGAAGCTAAATCTCCTGATCCTGTATTCCATTGAGCTTCTGTTAACGTAGCGTATGCATAGAATGATTGACCATTCCAACTGATAGTACTTGAACTACTTGGGTTTCCATTTGCATCCGGTAATGTAGAGTAAGTTCTAATAAACATATCTCGATTCTCATAGAACGAATTAGGGCATCCTCTAACTGCATAATAGTTATATGTTGGCTCGGCAACAACTGTAGCCGTAACAGTAATAGGTATTGAAGTGTCCACGCTTATTTGACCAGCTATATCACCTGTAGTTGTAGGACCTGAAGAGAAACCATATCCTGCAGGTACAGTAATACTAGGTGTACTGCTGCTGAAATCGTAGTTGAAAGTCGGTAGTCCAGATTGTGTCTCACCAGTTAAATAACCGCTTGGAGACCAAACTTGCTCACCGCTTATATTGTATGTAACGCCAAGAGTAGCAGTAACCGGTTGCACAGATTGTTGCACAGTAGCCCCTGATATTGTAGTTGTAACAGTTTGCTGACCAGCAGTGGGAGTAGTGCCGGCAGCATTACTTATAGTAGGCGCAGTACCACCCATCCATTCATAACCCGAAGCAAGAGTAACAGTAGTATTAAATGCATAAGCAAAAGGTGTGGCACCTGATTGTGTTGCACCGTTTAGATCACCACCTAAGGTGTATCCATTTGATGCCCCAGATATAGTATTGGATAAACTAAGGTTTACTACAGCGGGATTGCTTACAGCTATTACATTACCAGTAGCATATATTACAGCCGTCTTACTTGATGTAGCGCTTCCATTAATATCTCCAGTAAAACTAAGGTTTTCTATCATATAATTGGTTTCATCATAAGAATAATTAAGTGTAAAGTTGTATGCAACCGGTGAGTTTCCGGAGAATGATCCTGGCGATGTAAATATCACAACTTGCGAAGCAAAGCCCGTGAGGTTATTAACTAAAGAACTTGTTACCGTTACAGGCGCCGGCGCTGTTTGTTCCAACACCCCTGTTATACTAGTAACCACGGTTTGAGAACCATTAATTGTACCAGAAGCATTTGATACCGTAGGGCCAGAAGTAAACTCATAACCTGCAGCAGGTGTAATAGTCGTAGCAAAAGCATATGTAAGTGGAGAAGGGCCAGATTGTGTTGCACCCGTTAAATCGCCACCCAATGTAAATTGAGATCCTTGCACACCACCCGTAGATACAGATAGCGTAGCCGTAATAGGGGGCACATCAATCACTGTAACCGTGCCGGACAATGTAGTATTAACTGTTTCCGTTGCGCTGAAAGCGCCGGCCGCGTTTACAACGCTAGGACCGGAAGAAAAATAATATCCTGAATTAGGTACAACACCAGAATTGTAAGCATATGACGCTCCGGCAATACCTGTTTTAGTAAGTCCCGCTTGATCACCTGTTATAGTGTACTGAGTACCCGATATTGTATTTGTAAATCCTAATGTAGTTGTGTATGTAGTTGCTGCACCTACTATTACATATAAGGTATTAGCATCCTTAGTGGCTATACCCGCATATTCAGCAGCTGTTAAACTAACCATTTGTTGTATAGATGCAGAGGTAGTAAAGGTATCCGCATCATTTCTTACATCTCCAACATCACCCGCATCTATATAATCTTTAACAAGCGATAGTGCTGAAGGTGTTATAGCCCCAAGTGTTGTTGTTTTAACATTGTCACTCGAGTTCTGATTGAAAGCTATGAAGTCATCACTTATAGCTGTTGTTTGCACTTCACCAAACCTAATATAGTTATTAATACCAGTCAAGTCAACCGATAGTACTGGATTTACCGTAGCAGATCCACTAACTATATATAATCCCCCATCGGCAGTAACACTTGTCACCGTGCCAGAAGGAAGTCCTGTAACCCCAATTGTAATACCACTAGCGCCATTATTAGTAAGAACAATGTTTGCACCAGCTATCAAAGAAACTATAGTTTGCGATGTATCACTCCCTGTTAGCCTTATATTATTATTTAAACCATTCTGTACTGCAGATATACTATAAGTAGTATTTGTACCCGCCGTAGGTGCTGCCCATACATTATCTCCCCTTAAAAAGTTAGATGCTGAAGGCGTTCCAGTAGCCGATAACGATGCCGATAATGAACCACTAGTAGTGATCGTTCCCCCCATCATACTTATAAAACTAGTAGCCGTAGTACTTATACTTGTTACAGTTCCACCACCAGGTACATTAGTACCCACTAATCCAACAAGCGAAGCTATTGAAAAAGTTTTCGTGGGCTTACCACCCGAATTCGTATCAGTACCTATAAGTAAGTCTCCTAACTTTGGCTCTGTTGATACCTCATAGTTATATATTATTGCCATATCTTATGCTTTCCTTGATTGTTTCTTTTCTGCCTTAGTACCATCCTTCTTATCCACAGCCTGCGTGCCGCCACGGTTATGTTTTACCGATGTAAACTTACCACTATTGTGGTCATAGTCCTTACCCTTTATATTCCTACCAGACTTTATCGCCTCACGCCTCTTCATCTGACTATCCGCCCGCTTTGCCTTCCTATCAGGATTATTAGCCGCAGCCAAATCACGCCTAGCCTTAGCCCTGGCCCCCTCCGGTGATAATTTCTGTTTTCCCATATCTATATAACCGTCTCTGTACCTAAATATATAGCCGTAACCGTCTCCACACCCAAATACACAGTAGTAACCGCCTCCAAACCCAAGTTAATTGCCATAATTCATCGTTTTTTGTATACATTATATATTCACGCACAAGCCCCCCATTTTACACACCAATAATAGTGTGACATTAGCCTACTAATTATTTAATTAACAGCCTAACGTCGCACTACTACACCAAAATAATAAAAAAAAAATTTTTTTTTACCCCCGATTTAAAAATATTAAGTAAAGAGAGGTGAGTTGTAACATATATATATCTACACCACCAACTAAAAACCTTTTCCGTTTCGTTTTGACCGGGGTCCCCACC
>Ga0208770_1001099_pt1 | contig 14261 bp, 18 predicted proteins | sample AntAceMetag02UK9_FD_184771 | JGI IMG/M metagenome (GOLD analysis project Ga0208770, IMG submission 184771) | Saline lake microbial communities from Ace Lake, Antarctica - Antarctic Ace Lake Metagenome 02UK9 (SPAdes) (version 2) | ecosystem: Environmental > Aquatic > Non-marine Saline and...
GTGCGTAACTGATGAATTATATAAGGCTAATATACTGAATAACAAGCACTTAACCTTGATTATTCTCTAGTTTTTGTGACCTTTTTATCTTCGTAAAGTAGAAATAGCATGTCTTGTAAGTCTCTGGTGGCTGTTGCTTTTGAAGATTGCCATGTATTTCTTTGCAGTTATTTTAACTTCATAGTCATCAGGGCCTTCTTTTAGTATTCTGAGGATTACTTTTCTTTGCCGCTCATTCAACGAGGAGCGAGGAAGATCCAAGTATTTGGTCTTTTTCAGGAGGAACTTGATTTGCTCAAGCGCTTCTTGTTGGGATGCCATAATCACCTCGTGAAAATAGTTGACCCACTCAGTAATATCGTTTGATCTTTGACCTTTTTTCAGGGCCTCATAATACGCTTTTCTGTCATATGCAATTGTCGGTGATAAGCGCAGAAACACAGGATGCCCCAAAGATTGAGACAAGGCTTTTTCCGCAATGGCTCAACCGATTCTTCCATTTCCATCTTTAAACGGATGAATGGTCTCGAAGTAAATATGAGCAATGGCCGCACGGTAGCTTGGATAACTTATTTCTAATGATCCTCCAGGCGCTGTATTGTTGAACCATCGGATAAATACCACCATTTCTTTGGGAACAATATCAGATGAAGGAGCTTCAAAATGTACAATTTCTTTGCCAATAGCCCCTGAAATCGCCAGCATGAATTCAGGGTGAAAGCGCCATTGACCAGTATTGATTCGGATATTTCCTTTCATGACCATTTGATGCCAGCCAAAAAGGGTTTCTTTCGTCATTGGTTGGTCAAAAGACGTCCTTAACGCTACCACGAGCTAAACAATACCTTGGCCCGCAAATCTTTCACTTCTGTAAAATTTGGGTAGAGGCCAAGATTCCGTTTGATAGCAGACAGCACATCTTCGCGGCTAAGAAATTTTCCTTTTATTTCCGAAGTATTCATGGCTTCTGATAACATTATTTCGAGCATAGCCTCCTTGCGTGAATTGCTTGGTATAGTTTCTAACCATCAATCTAATCGGCCAGCGTGTTGGACAAACACCATGAGCGGATCATTGGTTTTTGATCATTCGAACGTAAAATTAGGCCAATCTGAAAGTTGCCAGTTATGAATAGTGAGCCGAGTATCTATTTTAATCGGCTCAATTATTATCAAATTATGAGCCGATTAATTCTTGTACTTGACTCATGAGGAAGTATTTTTAGTTCAATCTCCATCGTTTCAAGTCGCTGATGCTGATTCACCTTGTTCCTTATTGACTCGTTTTGACTCATTTGTGAAAAAAGAACACAAACTTTCAATAAGTTTTGAAACTTCAATAAGTATTACTACGTTTGTCCTCCTATGGAATACAAAGACGCAAAGCAGAAATTCATCCAAGCATGGGGTACACTAGGTTCAAGCTGGGGTATCAACAAGGCGATGGCGCAGATTCATGCATTGCTCTTGATAAGTAAAGACCCGCTTTCAGCCGAGGAGGTGATGGAAGAACTTCAAATGTCCAGAGGGAATGTGAATATGAATATTCGTGCTTTGATAGATTGGGGTATTGTCCAAAAGGAAAATAGAATCGGAGAGCGAAAGGACTTTTTCATTGCAGATAAAGACGTGTGGGAGTTGGCAAGACAAGTGTCCAAAGAAAGAAGAAGAAGAGAAATAGAACCCATCATAAAAGTATTGGAACAAGTGCAAGGGGTTACGGGCACGGGTGGTGATGTAGAGGAGTTTAAAGAAGTGACCAAAGATTTGAAAGACTTTTCTTACAAAGTAGATGGCGTGTTAGATAAGTTCGTCAAATCTGATCAAAACTGGTTTTATAAGCTGCTAATGAAGCTATAGACGCTGAAAGCTTCTTGAAAAAAGAATGATTGAAAGAGTGATTGAATAGCGCGAAATACTGATAATTAAATCAGTATTTTTTTCGAATTAAACTTTCAAAAATAATTGAAACATCTGAAAGAATTGAATTTAAACTAAATACATATTATTATGAATTACTTTATCATCACTTACGCGTTTTACACTTTGCTCACCATTGCTTTGACTTTTTGGGTAGCCAAAACACTCTTTGAAAATGGCAGAATTTTCCTAGTGGACATTTTCCATGGAAATGAAGAATTGGCGGATAGTGTCAACAAATTGTTGGTCGTAGGATTCTACTTAATCAACATCGGTTATGCGGTTTTTACCCTCAAGATCATCGGTGAAATACCGGATGTACAAGCGGTCATCGAGACTTTAAGTATCAAAATTGGAGGAATCATATTGATATTGGGAGCAATGCACTTTTTCAATCTTTTCGTCTTTTTCAGATTGAGAAATCGAGCGAAAAGCGAAGTACAAACAGCGACCTAAAGATGAAAAATCTACATTTTTATATACAATCCGTCATGCTGGTTTTTGCACTCATCATGGCGGTTCAAATTCCCTTCGAGGGTGATTTTTTCTTTGCTGTTTTTTATGTAGAATTCTTTTTAGGAGTCTATCAATTAATGATGAGTTGCCTATTGATGAAGAAGCTTTCTTATCGACCGATGCTACTCAAACTACATTTTTTTGGGTCGTGGGCTTATTTGGTACTACTCATTGTCTTGGGCATGAACGAGCCTACATGGATGGGTGATGGTCGATGGACCATTGCTTTATATACGATTCCTTGGGCATTCGCCATCCTGTTTTTGGTGGCCATGGATGAAATGGAAAGATTTAGACATTATCGATTATGAAAAAAGTAGTTATCGCAGGAGGCACAGGTTTTCTAGGGAATATTCTCTGTCAACATTTTGTGAATTTGAACTTTGAGGTAGTCATACTTACTCGAAAAAACCAAACACGCACGCCTAACATCTTATACGCCAATTGGGATGGGGAAACGTTGGGAAATTGGTGCCAAGCGTTAGAAGGCGCTGAAGTTTTGATCAACTTATGTGGTAAATCTGTGGATTGCCGGTACACCGAAAAGAATAAACAATTGATCTATGATACGAGATTAAAATCCACAAAAGTGCTAGGACAGGCGATTGCGGCCTGTACGGATCCTCCCAAAACTTGGATGAATGCTTCTTCTGCGACTATTTACAGACATGCGGAAGATCGTGAGATGGATGAGGAAACAGGCGAGTTGGGCACTGGGTTTTCTGTTGATGTTTGTCAAAAATGGGAAGAGACTTTTTTCGCAGCTAGGGTGCCAGAGACTAGACAAATTGCATTGAGAATCGCGATTGTCCTTGGTAAAAATGGCGGAGCACTTCAACCATTGAAGAGACTTTCGTTATTTGGATTGGGGGGAATACAAGGGAATGGAAATCAGTATTTCAGCTGGATACATGAAGATGATTTCACAGCGGCCATGCAGTTCTTATTGCAAAATCAGTCGCTCCACGGCATATTCAATCTCTCCGCACCGCATCCAGTCACCAATGAGGTTTTTATGCGTACTTTGAGGAAAAAGCTAAAAGTTCCTTTTGGTATTCCAACGCCCAAATTCTTACTCGAAATAGGTGCTAGAATGATTCGAACCGAAACCGAGCTGATCTTGAAAAGTAGACGGGTAGTGCCACAAAAATTGAGAGCAGCAGGATTCACTTTTCAATATTCACAGTTGGATGACGGCCTTGGTGATTTGATTTGAACCTATTTTTACTACAAACTTTAAAAATATATTTATGAGTTTTTTAAATGCAGAATGGCGCAAACTCGCCATCGTAAATTATGAAATTGACCCTAACCTCTTGAACAAATATGTTCCTCATGGCACAGAGCTGGACTTATGGGAAGGGAAGTGTTATGTTAGTTTGATAGGTTTTATGTTTCTAAATACACGGCTGTTGGGCATTCCTATTCCATTTCATCGTCATTTTGAAGAAGTAAACCTTCGTTTCTATGTGCGTCACCTCGACAATGGTGAGTGGAAAAGAGGGGTGGTCTTTATTAAAGAAATAGTCCCGAAACCGGCCTTGAGCTTTGTTGCCAATACCATTTATAAAGAGCATTATGAGACGATGAAAATGTCTCATACCTGGGAAGAAAAACCTGATCGCTTAGTCGTTGAATACCGTTGGACAAAGAAAAAGACACCAAATGTTCTTCGCCTAGAAACGGCGCTCAAACCGAAAGATATCGTGCTAAACTCCGTGACGGAATTTATCACGGAGCATTATTGGGGATATTCCAAAGGTGGAGAAAACAAGGCTGTCGAATATGAAGTAACCCATCCAAAATGGCAAGTTTATGAGGTTTTAGACCACCATATTGACGTGGATTTTGAATTGGTTTATGGACAGGAATTCGGTTTTCTTGCTGCGTGCGATCCTTCGAGTGTTATGTTAGCAGAAGGGTCCGTAATTACCGTGGAGAATAAGCGGATGTTGAGGTGAATATCAACATATTATCTTCTAAAGCATCATAGGAAAGAAGCTGAGATCCTGAATGGCGCAAGCGTTCGCTTGTGCTACATTCTGCAGGTCAGTTCCGCAATATTTGCATTAAAGTATAATTCCAAGCGGACGCTTGAACTATTGGTTTTTCCCTCCGCTCATATACTTGCATAATTAAAAATATTGCAATTAAATTAAGAGCTTAATCAGGCAGAAGAGAGTTCCCCCTCCAAGAACATTTGAAGTGATTCCCCTCTTCTAGTGCCAGCGTGTAGCTGGTATTGACATCATGCAGATCAGGACAAGCGAGAGAAATTACAAGCGATCCCATCCAGTAGTTGTAGTATATGAAATTATGCGCTAGTTGAAGCTGGCATCTTGGACTTTACGTCATGCAGATGATGCGGGATAGCACAAAATTGCATTCTTCCAATTGCCTATGGCTTGTGTCTTAAAATATGAAAGTATAGATTTGGTCTGTATATGAACAAGGGATGAACAAGTATTTTTAGTGCATCCCAATAGTAAGAGAACTGAGACATATACTTATGTGGAAATTAAGGGGTTTGATCAAATAAAATTCCATTAGATTCGCTATAAACACAATCGAAGTGTGAACCAGTATGTTGTGTATAGCGGGTTGTTGTGAGCCATTATTAGCTTCTGAACTATTGAATATGCTAACAATTTTTTTCGGATTAAATGAATCTATTTTAGAATGTACGACCCAGCCATTGGCCGCTTCCATGGCGTAGATCCTCTGTCCGTGAAGTATGCGGGCATGACCCCTTACAATTATGTAGGCGGAAACCCAATTGCATTCAATGATCCGTTGGGGGATGATATGTTTCCTAATTATGACGAAGATTGGTATGATGCTAATTTTGGAGGGGGTGCGCCACATAGGAATTCAAATTTAAATAACGCAATTGTGGGTGGTCATATGAGTCATTCTTATTCGGGTAAGAGTGATGCTTACTATGCTCTGAAGCATGCAATTCTTGACAATTACACTCATGAAATTGAATATCACGGATATCAAGATAATCATGATAACCTAATTATTACCGGAAAATCCGAAAAATGGCTTTGGATGCACGGAAATAGTAATTTTAATAAAACATACTTTGATGTTAACAATCATAATACTATCGATCCAATGGGTATAACAGTAAGACATTATAAGGATTTCGAATATTTCGATCGTAGATTAAAAAATAAATTTAGGGGTGTTGATATACATCTTGGAGGAAATGCTGATTCACAATTTAAGAAATTACGATGGATTCAGACAATCAATACGAATGACCCTAGATCCGGCGAATCAGTTAATAGATATATTGATGGTCCCAGAGATGGTAGTGCAAGACCGTATTTGTATTCTGAAAGGATTGCTGATGGTTTTAGAAATCACCCGGAACATGATTTAATAATGTATGATAAACCTAGAAGAGCATCCAAGAATCGTGGAAAAGTTATAGAATGGAGGGCAGAAATTTCTTTGGTAGGAGAGTTTAAAGGAGGATTAGTAATCATTGATACAATAACTTATGGATTTGATATTAACTTAAATGGTGAGTTAATCAGACATCCATGGTCGAGAGTTACTTCACCTAGCGAATTTCATATCGATGCGTTATACTAAGAGAAATGAGATATGTTCCACTATACGTCGTTTTAATATTTATTTTTGCTGGTTGTGAAACCGGTTCAGAACAAAATCAAATCTTGAATAAAGAAAACAATGAAAGAATTCTTAGATTTGATTCACTCTTAGAGAACATAGAACAATTTGAATTAGATAAGTTTTTTGTTGAAGTAGAAATTCTTAGGTACGATCATATGAACACTTACTACTATTTCACAATTGACAGTCTAGATTTAAAAAATGCTTTAGGGCTTATATATGACTATGATTATGAAATATATAATCGTAAATCTGTCATTATTTTAAAATCACAACTGAACAGTTTTATTTTAGCTATGGTTTTAGCTCAAAACCGAATTGATAAGTTTGAAATGCTGAGTGATTTGAAACAATTTAATAATATGCCTCCTGGGTTTAGCATCTCAATACATATGTTGTCCAATCATGGTTCAGTCATTTTATTCTCTGATACCGTCTGTGGTTATGATAATATGAAAGAGTATTTGAATATTCTTAATAAAGTAATGATAAAAGGGGATTTAAAAGTTGAAGAGTTCTTAAATAGTCTGTTAAGCTATATGGAAGCAACAAAATCCTCAGCTAGCGCGCGTTTGTAACGCGTGCCTTTTCCGTCCATAGCTTCACCTTCAATCATTGAGTTAATCTAGTAGGTTCTTGATTGTTACATATGTAACCATTATTTGATACCTTTGATTAATGTCTAAAAAATATAAGTTTCACGACCCTGAAGGGTTATATTTTTTTTGCCTTTGCTGGTGTTATCACCAACAAACCGCGAATAGAGAGAATTACATATATCCATCAGCTAAAGAGGTAAATTATGCGATTTTTCAAGTAAAGGCCAACTAAAGAATGAGGAGACTAAGTGGGAAAATTCATTTTCCGTTTTTGTAATTTCCAACCTTAAGTGAGTATTGGTGATAACACCAGCATTGGCGAGAGATATTTATACTTTCAGCTCATTCATCAAGTATACCTCATAGACACGAGCTACAAGCTCGCAGCAGGGGAGTTACTTTTAGCTCTTAGTTTCACAAAATACTCAGTCCGTTGTTCAGGTGTCCCCCGCTAGTCCGAGTATGAGCACCCCCAGTTGGCGCAAGCATGCCATGTCGCTAGCGCAAGCATTTTGCTTGTGTCCTACATTATGAAAGACAAGGGTACAGCGAAACTCAGGATACGAGTATCCCCACTGGTCGTAGGTTAAGCGCAGCGATCCTAAGACCAGATATGGGTTAGGGCGTCCGCCCGATCTAGCTGTTCGGACGTATTTCATTATCTTGTAATCATGGGCAGGAAATATACAATTCGTGATCAGTTGTCGATACACAGTCTGACATTTACAGTTGTAAACGGGATTGATGTTTTCATCCGAGATCAGTATCGGAATGTCGTTTTATCAAGTTTAAAATATTGTCAAGAGCATAAGTATTTACAGGTACATGCCTCCTTATGACAAGTCACGTTCACCTTATTCTGAGTGTGACAGAAGGTAGAACTATCAGATGTCATAAGCGATCTAAAGAGCTATACATCAAGAGAAATCCGAAAAGAAGTTGGCAATAAAGATTTGGCTGAGAGCCGTCGAGAATGGTTGATATGGATGTTTGAAAGAGCTGGAAAAAAGAATAAGCGAAACCATGATTTTCAATTTTGGCAACAGCATAATCATCCGATTGAGTTATGGAGCAATAAAAGCGATCCAAAAGAATTTGGATTACCTACATTTTAATCCAGTAGAATCTGGAGAAGTGGCAGAGCCGGAGTACTATCTTTATAGTTCAGCGATAGATTATGCAGGTGGAAAGGGATTGCTAAATATTATTGTTATCGAATAGTCACAAGTGGACGCTTGCGCCAGAGAGGGATAGGCGATGATCGTGATGGGGAGTTTGCTAAGCTGTCCGAGTTTCCCAGTTTTAATCAAGATGGATATCTTTACGTATATATTGCCAACCAAATTCACCAAGATAAAGAAGTGTTTTTCGACGATTTCAAAATCACCCATCATAAAACCGGAAGCAGCTTCAAAGTAAACCAAGCCAGCGACTACTACCCCTACGGCTTGCGCATGGCTACTAGTTGGGATAGGAATCCAGAGAGTGCCAACAACCGCTTGTACAATGCCGGAAATGAACGAAATGCCACCACAGGCTGGGATGAAACCTACTTCCGTATGTACGACCCAGCCATTGGCCGCTTCCATGGTGTAGATCCTAAAGCAGTAAAATATGCTAGCATGACGCCTTATAATTATGTAGCAGGAAATCCTATTGCCTTTAATGATCCGATGGGAGATGATTAGTTACACTATTTACCGCCAGGATTGGAAAATAGGTCTGATAGAATGCAAACAAACCTTTATTCTGCTGGAGGTTCCGGAAGAGAACGTGGACCTGTACCTAGATCTGGTTCAGGAGGCGGTGGTTCAACTGAACATTGGACTAATGGAATGGGTTATTCTGATTGGTTATTGGGAGGGGGAAGTCAAATATTTAGAGATGGAAGAGCAAATGGATTAACTAGCATTGGAGGACGTCTTAGAGGGTTTGTAAATGGATTTCTCAGTAATGAAGCTGCGGAAGAGAATATGGGTGAACTTGGCTATTGGGAAGATGGGAGTTCCTGGGAAGGGCATACGGTTCGGCTCAATGGAGACTTGGTTAAACTCAAGACTTTGATTAAAACCACAAAGTGGGTTGCACAAGCAAATGGGGGGATTCAGTATGCGGGACTAGGTGGAAACCTAGATTGGAGTACTTGGGGATAACCTTAACATAATAGAAACCGCTCTGGGGGCTGGACTTCAGAAGTATGGTAAAGACCTGCAACGAGGATTAGAATATGCCTCAAGAAATCCAACCGCTCAACAATTAAGTAGAGTTCCAAGCGTAAGAGTACTTGGTGTGAATGTCAACGCGAATACTGCATTTCAAATAGGTAAGTACGCGAGGGTTGCTGGTTTTGGATTAGGTGCTTTAGGAGTTACAACAACCTTGATGGAGGGATTGGCTGATGGAAGTCTTTCTGTCGGAGATTGGACAAAAATTGGTATTGGAGTTTTGACGGTCGCAACTCCTTACGGATGGGTTTATGGAGCTGCGGATTTGGCAACTTTAGCTATATTTGGGAAATCTGCGACTGATCACATTGGGGACTACATTGATACTTTCTAGAGATGAAAATATTTAATTACCTATATCAAATGTCAGTGACATTTTTCAGGAATGATCGAGAGCCTTTAAGAGGAGTATTTCTTGTTTCACTTCTTCAAGTCCTACTAGTAGTAGATGTAATTTATTTGATCTCCAAACTGACATATTTCAACTTTCCATTTCAAATCTTTGAAGAGATTAAATTTCAATTTTTGGCAGGAATAGTTGTTTTGATTCTCTTTTTTATAAACAAATACTATTTTGAGTCAAGGAATGACAGACTTATAAATGAATGGCTAAGTTTGAATAGCTCAGTCAAGGTGCGAAGGGTATTTATTGTATTGGGAGTAATAGCCATAGTCGTATCAGCTACTATGATAGTCTAACCTAAAGTAATAGAATAGCATTAGATCAAGCAAATGGGGGGATTCAGGATGCGGGACTAGGTGGAAACCTTTTGCCCCCCGATGGCGCGCGTTTAACCCTTTCCTGCGTAACGCGTGACTGTATTCCCCTCGCCTTGTTTCGTGTCCCACGAAACAATCATAGCTAATGAAGAAAGAGTACTGATAGATCTTAAGTCAAGTTTAATTACCCCAGCCTGACGCTCCACTGGTCGTAGGTTAAGCGCAGCGATCCTAAGAACAGGTATGGGTTAGGGCGTCCGCCCGATCTAGCTGTTCGGACGTATTTCATTATCTTGTCATCATGGGCAGGAAATATACAATTAGTGATCAGTTGTCGATACACAGTCTGACATTTACAGTTGTAAACGGGATTGATGTTTTCATCCGAGATCAATATCGGGATGTCGTTTTATCAAGTTTAAAATATTGTCAAGAGCATAAGTATTTACAGGTACATGCCTCCTTATGACAAGTCACGTTCACCTTATTCTGAGTGTGACAGAAGGAGAACTATCAGATGTCATAAGGGATCTAAAGAGCTATACATCAAGAGAAATCCGAAAAGAAGTTGGCAATAAAGAGTTGCCTGAGAGCCGTCGAGAATGGTTGATATGGATGTTTGAAAGAGCTGGAAAAAAGAATAAGCGAAACCATGATTTTCAATTTTGGCAACAGCATAATCATCCGATTGAGTTATGGAGCAATAAAAGCGATCCAAAAGAATTTGGATTATCTACATTTTAATCCAGTAGAATCTGGAGAAGTGGCAGAGCCGGAGTACTATCTTTATCGAGCAGCGATAGATTATGCAGGTGGAAAGGGAATGCTAAATATTATTTTTATCGAATAGGCACAAGCGGACGCTTTCTCCAGAGAGGGATAGGCGATGATCGTGATGGGGAGTTTGCTAAACCGTCCGAGTTTCCCAGTTTTAATCAAGATGGATATCTTTACGTATATATTGCCAACCAAATTCACCAAGATAAAGAAGTGTTTTTCGACGATTTCAAAATCACCCATCATAAAACCGGAAGCAGCTTCAAAGTAAACCAAGCCAGCGACTACTACCCGTACGGCCTGCGCATGGCTACTAGCTGGGATAGGAATCCAGAGAGTGCCAACAACCGGCTATACAATGCCGGAAACGAAAGAAACGCCACCACCGGCTGGGACGAAACGTATTTTAGAATGTATGACCCTGCCATTGGGCGGTTCCATGGCGTAGATCCTCTGGCCGTGAAGTATGCGGGGATGACGCCCTACAATTATGTTGGTGGCAATCCTATCGCATTTAATGATCCTTTGGGGGATGATTATTTGAATGATAACCTCGAATGGGTAGAATATGATGATGCTTGTGGTTGTATGAGCATACAAACAGGCGGTGGTAGTTCGAATGGTCGAGCTTGGAAGCAGACTTCTTTGTATAATGGGGGAGGTGGAAGCTATGGTGGAATTGGTGTAGGGAGCGGTAATCATTGGTTGAATCCTCTTAAAACAACTTCTCAAAATGCTGCTATGATGTCCTCAAATACGTTTATGAATTACTATGACATCAACAAATCAAAACTTAGTGATGGTGATTACTTAATGGAAGTCGCAAATAAAATTGGTGATAGAATTGATATTTACGAAAACTGGATTGATTGGTATCGAGATGGAGAATTCATTGGTGCAACCTTTCAAAACTATGGAATTAAACGTACTCCAAAAATAATTTCTGCTTCATCTCAAATTACGACAATCAACACTCCGACTGATGGCACTTATTCAAAAGATTTTGATTTATATAGATTTCCAGGCCTAAAAATTACGTCAAATGTTGCAGGCACGCAAACAGGCCCAGATAGTCCAATAACACTATCTACGGGAAATAACATTGATATTTCAGGTAAAAAAATAATCGAAAATGTAACATTTTCAGGAGGTACTAACGGGGTTTCGATTTTAATAGAAAATGGCCAACAAACAAATACATTTGGTTTATCTACATCAGGTATTACTTTCGGACAGTCTATTTCTACTGTTAATGGTTTTGATTATGGAACATCAGTGACTTTTACACCAGTTCCTGAAGAGCTTGCATTGATGGCGTTAGTTGGTGCTGGAATTGCAACGGGAGGTGAATTATTGATTTTCGCCCCGAGATTGGCACAAGTATTACGTTCAACGCTAGCCTTTTAACTTATGTCTAAGCTATACAAATTCTTAATCTCTATTCTGTTTATAATTTTAGTATTCATTTTGTGGATATATGTGGATATATATTGGAATTCATACAAATGGTATAAGGAGATAGTATTACCTAAATCCATCTATAACCAATATTTTGATAATAGATTTTCTGATTATGAATTTGATTACGCAGCGAGAGACAACCTTGGAAATTTGTTTATCTCTATATCAAAGGAACAAACCAATATTTTAATTATCGATTTGGTTCTAAAAGATTCTTGTTTGAATAAGCAATTAGCTTTAATAAAAAAAGACTCAAAAGAGCAAGATTGGGCTAATTATACTTCAGTCCAAAACAGGACTACTCCTAAATTTAATTTATCGTCAAAATTGGATGCTGAATTAATTTGTCCGTTGAACATTTCATTGAAAAGTTTCAAAACGAAATCAATTGAATCAGAAAATATGATGGTTCTCTATGATATCAATTCTTTCATTCTTGGGATAGGATCAAATAGTTATTCTGACATACATATCTTGAGGGGAAATTTTAAAAAAAGTTCTATTTGTTTCAGGTGGAATAAAGATCGACTTATCGTTTACATTTCCTCATCTGAAACCTCACAGCAATCTTTAAATGAACTTTCAAAACTCTTAAATGGTCTTGGTTGACCCGCCCCTAGCTCATATACTTGCATTAACTAAAAATAGTTCAAATTTAGAATAGCTTAATCCCCCCTCCGTTGGGAGATGATTACTTAAATGATGATGGGGATGGGAATCTTGGGTTGATGCTTGTGGCTGTTATGCTAATAAAAATGGTGGTTCTACGAATGGTAAGGCATGGAAGCAAACTTCTTTGTATAACGGAGGTGGCGGAAGTTACGGTGGAATTAGTAATGGTCCAACTTATGAAGACTGGCTTAATATGCAAATGCTACCCCTTACGTCTGAAAATGCTAATGCTAATGGTGTTAATTTTAATGCGGCTCTAAATGGGCTCGGATGGCTCCTGAATGATGTAGTAGATATTTACGGCCAATTTGGTGAATCGAACCAAATGCATTTATTACTTGGTATTTTAGATAATGAGTATAATTATACTTCAATTGCTCAATTCGCTTCACAGTCCAGAAAAGCTCAGAATGGAGGGGGTTCCAATCTTACAGGTGATCCTCAATTAGGATTAATAAACCATTCTGAACCAATAGGCTTAGCCAGCACTGTTTGGGGTGGGTCAGTAAGTGCAGGAGTTGCTGAGGCTGCACGGAGCGGAAAGTATTTAACAAATGTTGTAAAATATATCAAAGTAGGTGGCAATGTTCTGGGAGGTGTTGGTTTTGGTGTTACAACTTATAATTTAGGAGCGAAGATTTATAACGGAACTGATGATATGGCAGATTATGTTGATTTTGCTGCATCTGGATCAATGCTAGTAACAGGATTCTTATTGGGATCAAATCCTGTAGGTTGGGGAATATTAATTGGTGTAGGGGTGACATATGGAATTACACGAATTGCTGCTGGCGATGAAATAGATGCTTGGCTAAACGGCTTATGATTAAATATAGATGACTAAACTACTCGATTTTACTTATTACTGTGTGTTTACAGTTGTTCCTGACGAGGCAACATTAGGAAAGGCTATGGGAGCATCGACCTTACATTCTTCAATGTCTTCGATGTTCTATTTTGCACTGTTTTTATGGACTGTAACAATTATTCTTCCAATCCATATAGAGCCTATAATTTTTGCAATTATTGTAGCTATTATTTTTGGGGGTCACTTTATTTTCAATTGGAAATATTTTCTAAGAGAAGAGAAGCAGAAAGAATTAGCTGAAAGATATGGTCATATTAAGAAATGGAAGCGAAAATTGATTGGGATATCCTTTCTATTATTTTGCTTCTTATTTTTTATTTTTTCAGGAATTACAATGAGCATTCTGAGACAGTAATTATCAAAGACGATCAAACAAAAAGCCATCCTTCCCCAGTTGGCGCAAGCATGCCATGTCGCTAGCGCAAGCATTTTGCTTGTGTCCTACATTATGAAAGACAAGGGTACAGCGAAACTCAGGATACCCTTGCTAGTCCGAGCATGAAAAATTGAGTGCTAACGCGAGCATTTTGCTCGTGTCTATTACTATTAATACGAGACGTGGATACATATAATTTTGATATTCATACTGATAGTACAGAATCCATCCTGTATGTTTGATCAGTGAGTCGTAAATACAAGTTCCATAATAAGGAAGGTCTTTATTTTGTAAGTTTTGCTACTGTTTATTGGGTAGATGTTTTCATTCGTGATGAATATTTTGATTTAATCATATGTATGCCGGTGATACAGTGCCACCTGTGATGATGATACCGTGCCACTATTTTCACGATATTTTCAAGGGCAATTTAGTTAATTTTCAACCTTTTAGTTTGATGTTTTTCCTTAGTGATTCACC
>Ga0208770_1001106_pt1 | contig 14209 bp, 19 predicted proteins | sample AntAceMetag02UK9_FD_184771 | JGI IMG/M metagenome (GOLD analysis project Ga0208770, IMG submission 184771) | Saline lake microbial communities from Ace Lake, Antarctica - Antarctic Ace Lake Metagenome 02UK9 (SPAdes) (version 2) | ecosystem: Environmental > Aquatic > Non-marine Saline and...
GCCGTGCATGGGTTTCTGGCTGTGACTTCAAAGAGGTGTCGTATATGACGCCGCCGACTATTCAGATATTAGAGTGTAAAACTTGCGGGAAGATTAGTACTGCGTGGAGTTGGGAAAGTTTGGAAGAAGTTAAGTAATTTGGTGAGCCTCAACCAATATCAAACTGAGGCAATTCGGAGAGAAAGCGGCAACTGGAAAATTCAGCTATACGCTGATAAACCAATTAGTCGCTTCTTCAAGGCCAAATTTTACTGCGAAACTTACTGACTAATCGAGGCTAGTTGAAATCGTAACCGCCGCTCGAAATCAATTGACCTTGCTCGGTTGAATCTGGAGAGGTTAAGCTAGTTGTGTTAGTAAACATTTGACTTTTAGTGTTGCCAGTCGCCGTGGTTGTGTCAATTGCGCCGATGGTAACAAGGCTAACGCAGTCTCTGAAAGTTGCTAGAAATAATAAACCCGCCTCAGTTTGTAAATTGCCAAGTGCGGTTAATGATGTACAGCCATCCCATGCTTGATTGAAATTAGTACACGAGCTAACGTTAGTTGGTGCAAATGATGCAAACGTGCAATTTTCGAAAGCGTTTGCAAGGTTTGTAACGCCTGACAAATCAGCACCAGGGAAAGAACTTATAGCCGTGCAATTTTTCCATGCGCTGTCACAATTAGAATTTTGCAAATCAATTGCGGGAAAGGTTGTTAAACCGCTGCAACTCTCCCAAGCACTGCGAAAATCACTAGCAGAAGTGCTAAACGTTAAAGATGGAAAGGCAGTAAGAGTTGTGCAATTTCGCCAAGATTGGAAAAACCCTGTACCACTACTGGTGTCAAGTGAAGGGAAAGCGGTTAAACCACTGCAACCGAACCATGCGCCGCTAAAAGTAATCACTGAACCAGTATCGATTACCGGAAAGGAAGTTAACCCTGTACAACTACTCCAGCAAGAACCAATATTAGTAGCGCTCGAAAAATCCAGTAATGGAAAACTGGTTAAACCAGTACAGCCGCTCCAGCATCCAATAAATATGCTTGCATGCCCGACACTTAAAGCTGGGAAGCTAGTAAGACCTGAACAACCATTCCAAGTAGTGTTATAAAAGGTGCATCCAGAAATATCGATAACAGGAAAAGAAGTTAATCCTGTGCAATTCTCCCAAGTTCGTTGAAAAGAAGTAACATTAACAAGCGTATCAGCAGCAAAGGAAGTCAGTTTATTCATGTCTCTGAACGAACTAAACATATTAGTAAGCTGCGCGCCGCCGGTTATAGTTACGCTTGTGATTGTGTCACTAAGGCAGCGAAAAAGATAAGCAGTCGCATCCACTGAAGTAACAATGATATTTCCAGTCGGCACAACACTCGGGCCTGAGCCGGTTGTATATTCTATTTTTGTGCCATCACCCCAATCGACCAGGAAGCTACCACCTGCCATTGTAACGCTACACGCTGCAATAAAGTTTTCAGGGATTAATACAATTTTAAAACCTGATTCACCGTATAGCTCGACTACATTCTGAAATGGTCCCTCAGAAATCATTAGCTAACCTGAATCGTGTATTGCCCGCTTGGATCGTTGAAATTGGTCATGGTCACAATATCAGAATTAACTTTAATAGATGAGCCGACGGAAAGGTTGACGTTTGTCCAAGTTCTCAAGACGGATGTTTTCGTCGCATCAACTAAACCGCCATTAATATTTATCGTTGTGATTGCAGCCCCTGCCGATTTAACGTGATTGGGGTATAAAATCCCGTCTTCTATGTTTATAGCCGTAGCAGTGAAATCGCCCTCTATGGACATAATCCCGTTAATCAAATCAATACTTGTTACTGTGGTTGTGCTTTGTATGATGGACCGCCCGTTAGTCTGCACAACGGTTTGTATTTGACAGTCATCACCGCAATAAACATTTGAATTAACGCCATTTAAATATAGATCACCAACGATTGCAGTTTCACCTGGCTGATCATTTGCAATACCAACGCTGCCACCACGAATGAAAATGTCAGCCGATGTGCTGTTGTATTTCAGCCTAACGGGTGGCAAATTAGTCTCCGCGCCTGTGTTGGCAGTTGCGAATATTTTGGTAGTGCTTGCGCCTGTGTTCGTATTGTCAATTTTTAACCGCTGCGATCCTATCGCCGAACCTGTTCCAACGTGCTTGCCAATCTCAACCACATCAGCATCTATGCTCAAGTAACTCGGTCGGGATTCGGGCTTAGTTGATACAGTAGTCTCACCATCAGCAGTCGTTACTAAAGCATTGCGGGCGAGTCCTATTTTCCCGGTGTAGGTTTGCTGAATAAACAGGTTGTTGATCGCCAGGGCGCTTTGATCGAGTCCATAACAAACATTCACCGCGTTATCGGCAAATATAACCGTGTCGCTCGTTCCTGGTATAGATCCATCAGACCAGTTCTCTGGAGTAGACCAGTCACAAGGCCCGGCGTTAGCCGTGGAGCTTGTTACAGCGCCGATAGTGCCTGAAGCCCCTGTGACGCTGCTGACGGCGATGAACTCAACCCCTGCCACATCTGCGGTCAATGTAACCGTATCCGTTGCAGCGGATGCTGTAACGCCTGTGAAGTAAGGGTGCGTCGAGGCATTCCACGCGGCAGCAAGGGCCGTCGCTGTGCCATTGGCGTCAGTCGTTCCAATCGTCGAAACCGTAACACCTCCAACCGTTAAAATGTAGGTCGTTCCAGCGTCGTAGCCAGTGATTTGAACCGTGTCTACTTGCGCGACTTCAGATGCGGTGCCTATCCAGTATTTTGTGGCCATGAATTAACCTGTTGGGTTGTTGAAGGTTAAAGTGATTGTCTCACCATCGCCATTCGTAAAAGTAATTTTTTCTATTCGGTCAATCGTCGCATAATTAACGTCATCCTGATCGAATACCTGTATCTGCGAAACGAGGCGACTAGACTCGATATAGTTACTTGATGAAACTGTCTCGCCTTCTTCTTCAGAGGCTTCTGCCTGAACTTCGGGCGGTGCAGTGTCCTCGTCATTCTGTTGCGGCCCGGAGAAAATTTCTCGCTTTATTTCATTAATGCTATCGCCGTATTCATTCAGACGTTTCGCCGTTATCGGCTCACCCCTTCTAATTCTTTCGATAGCTGCCATTAGAAACTCAATCCCAGCGCATTGAAATCTGATGTCCGATAAACATCATAAACCGCGTATCCGTTCGCTGTTTCAGTATCGGGAGGTAGTTCCGCTACTTGCGCGTCTGTCAAACTCTGCACCAGCTCAAGCCGCCAATCATCCTCTTTATAGGAAAACCCATAATCGACGGTATATCGACCCTCTTTATCCTCTGATGCATCTACCTTTGTGCAAAGCCATGTTTGTTTTGGGAAACCAGACCACGGGACTGAATTTATCCTTCCGAGGTGATTTAAAATTGCCGCTTTGGGTATGCTCGTTTCGATCCGCTTGAAATTAACAGACAGCTGCGGACGCTGAACACTTGCCTCTTTAAAAGCCTTCACAAAAACACCCGGCCCGCGCCACGTAACCGTCAGGAACTCGCCATTAATATCAAACCAGGTTGATTCAGAAGTAACTCCCGTTGTGAGACTGACTTGCGCCTGATTGATTTGATCTTGTTGGGCATCTGGTATCGCATCCTCAACCTGTGGGACGCTATAGCTTGCGATTACGCGGATATCTGACCCGCTGCCTTGAGGTCTGGCGTTTACCTTTGTGACTCTCACATCGGGCAAGATTGGGTGCGGGTCATTCAATTGCGGAATGCCTGGCTGAGTCATTGCGTTATAAAGCCTTGTTTCAGGGGTTCCGCTAACGTCTGTCACCAGGTACGATCTTTCAGTTGAATAGCCATCAGTGTCTAAAGATAGCGACTGCGATGCTATTAAATCCTTGGTGATTGTCATTGTGCTGTGGCTCCTATTGAACCTCTAATAGAGTCAGCGATTTCATTTAAAAATCCCGTTTGTTTCTTATCTTCTTCTGTTTGCTCGCGAATCCGTTGCGCGAATTCTGCAAAACCCTGCGTGTCACCAATATTTGCCGAGCTGATAAAATCACCAGTCGGGCCAACAACCGGCTGCATTGAATTCAATCGCCCTATTTCTGTTGCAAGCTGGTTTAGCTTTTCTCTGTATAAGTCTGCCGCTGGGCCTGATGTCTTAGAAAGCATGTCCTCATAGACCATTAACTCTTTATTCAGCGCAGCAACCTGCTCAGGAATACCAAGGCCCGGTCCGTTTATTTCTTCTGCAATCCCACCGATAACCGTTCCGAGCTGGTTAATAAAATACTGCCCCGCTGCCACCGCTGCCACGCCTTTTTTGCCAAATAACAAATAACCAATTATCCCTGCTTCTGCTAGAAATGGATTTTGATCAAGGAAGTCGACTACCTTTTGTGATCCTTCAACAATATCAGCTAGCCCGCCAAGCGCAGATTGGACAAACTGAGTTATCTGCTCTTCATCAAGCGATTCTATCCATCGGGTTGTACTGGTAACTAAATCAGTAATGAGCTGATTGACGCCTGCCTCGCCGATGACAACCTGAAGCCCTTCAAATGCCGCACCGAAGTTTGATAGCGCTGGCGTCAGGTTGCCCATCTGGTCAGACATTGCGCCTGCAAAGTTAACATTGCCAATCGACATTAAATATCCTTCGATATCCTCCGATGTCTTCTTAACAGTGGTCGCGACTCCCTGAAATGTAAATGTGACTTCATCGCCCTGGCTAGATGCTTTTATGCCGAATTCTTTCAGTCGTTCGAATTCACCAGTTGACGCATCTGCTACGGCTTCAATCATTTGATTAAGGCTTTTGCCCATCGCTGAGGCAGTGTTGCCATAAGACATTAATGCGCGCTCTGATGGATCAAGCCCTAATGCCTTTAACTTTATAAACGACTCAACAACTTGGTTTAGATCGAAGGGTGTAGTCTTGGCAAAATTCTCAATTAAATCGAATGCAGCACTCGCGTTTTCAGCGCCGCCTGTGACGGTTTTCAAAGAAGACATCAGGGTCTGGAACTTGGCATTGACGTCTATTAAGTTATTCGCAAAGACACCAATCCCAATACCCGCCAAGGCACCTCCAACAGCAGCCACTCCTTTAATCCGACCAGTGAAGCCGTCCATTGCCTTTTCTGCTGACCGAATCCCTTTATTAAAACCACGCGGATCAGCAAGCAAAGATACTGACAATCGACTAATAGTCGCCATTAGCTTTTAATCCTGAATATGCTTTTAATTTTCGCTTCCATTACTCTAGGGTCTTCTCGTTTGATTGTTTTGGCTTCCGGTAAAAAGTCTTCGGGGCGAAGCGGTTTAGTGCCTTTTTTCCTTAAGCTATTCCCGATCATGCTCGCAATCACCGCCAATACATTAGTATTGATATCGACTGTAAATGGCTTCAGTTTATGGAATGCTATCCATTCGCTGAATTCGGCCGAATCAATATCGGACTGCGCCTGCTTAACCGACATCTTTAAATGGCTAGCTAGTTCAAACCAGAATCGCCGCGTACTGCGGCGAGTTAGTTTTTTTCTAGTTCCTCTAAATCAGCGTTGCTTAACTTGTTCATTCTTTGCGCTACTGCAAAGATTCGATCAAGCGCAATCGATGATTTTTTACCCAGTTCTTCAATTTGCAAGTCAGTGAATAGCCTTTGCCCTTTTTCATCACACAAAGTAACTGCGCATAACCCAGCCCTGATATTGGCGCTTGCTGGATTCTTTCGTAATGCGGTTGTCTGCATTATTTCCCATCGATCCCGCTCGGCACCGCTCATTACCTTGACGCAAACCTCGCCGCCCCATTCAGGAACTTTAATAGTTTTAATTTCGCCAATATCAGGTGATTTCAGAATGTCATCCGCTGATAACATTATGCGCCATCCGTCCACGCAGGTGCAGTGCCTTTACCGTCAACCTTGATCGTGGCCGTTGCAGTCATCCTGTCTTCCAGGGGAACAGCAAAAGACCACGTATTGACGTAACCCGTAAAAACAAAAGTTGCACCCGATGAGTTGCCCGAAGCTACTGGGAAAGTGATTGTGATTGTCTCAGCGGCAGCAGACACAGGAGGCTGCACGTCAGGATCAAAACCAATTTCAATATCAATAGACCCCCCATCGACCAAAGCGCCTGGCTGATATTCCATGTAGGCAGTCGATCCCATGTGCGAGACGTCAATATCAGCGCGGGTGATATCGTTACCATTGAGTGAAAGCAATTCCGCTGTGAAAGAAGAAGTCGCGAAAGCTATCGTTGTGCCTGTTCCAACATCCATAATTTAAAACCTCATAAAGTCGGCAATGATTCAACATGCCAAATTGAAAAATCTAAGCTTGCTCTGTGTACTGGCAAGTTTTTACCTTGTTTATCTGGTTCCTCAAAACTACTTCGGTTATCCAAAAAACAATTCCTAATGTCCAGATTCTCTGCGCCCATAACGCCAGTATATCCATCAAGTGCATTTCTAAATGCCTCTGAAATATCTTGCCGTTCCTGGACTAGAAAAGCCCAAACGTCCACTTGCAGCAACACTGTCGCCAAACCAACCGCGCCCGCCATATAATGATTTGGCTGGTCGCTGATCTTTTTAAATGTCACATAGGGGTAAGTTGGTGAGCTAGGCGGCGCACTAGCATAAATCCTGGTCCCTACCAATGCAGTGATGCCTGCCTTTGTGCTGGTGTAGCTAAAAAATGCGGTTTCGATAGTCATTTAGCAGTCAACAAAAGACGATTGATTTCGCGCTCTAATATATTCAACGCCTGCGATTTTCTGTCAGCCAAGGAGGACCGCAGGAATGAACGCGCAACGATATGTTTCGTCCCGTATTCTAGTGCCGCTGGGTAATAATATTTTGCGTCATCCGGTATGTTGAGCTGTCTTCGGGTGCCAGTTCTGACCACAGCTCCTTTTAAATATCTTGATTTAGCAACGCCGATTTTTATTGACCGCCTTAAAAGCCCACTATCAACCGGCGTTCTTGATATTGCCAAATTCTTTACTGGCTCCATTGCCGTTTTCACGGCTTCGGTCATCAATTTACCACTCACCCTGCGGCTCATGTTATCCAGCTTGGCCTTTAACTGCGCTGCGCCTGTTACCTTGTAGTTTAGCTTTATCGAGTTAGCCACTGGTGTCTTCCCTTAGTTCGAGCTGAATCTCGCGACCCATGCCGGACTTATCCAAAACAGTAACGATATCGAATATACGTGCGCCAAAGACTACCCGGTCCGTATGAACTACATCCATATAACGCATTGTTGCCTTGAATGATCTGATGCTTTCATCGCCATCCGTTGCTCTTAAATAAACCCACGTGTTCGCCCAGGTTGCCCAGTTGTCGATTTCTTCACCAGATAAGCCCTGCGTTGGCGTATTGCGCTGAATCGTCACAAAGTCCCGCATCAACCCGGCGCGCATTAGAAAAGCCAGCGCCTGTAGGGTGCAAGTATGTTTTTCGCACCACTGGGGATTTCAGAAACCACGACACCGGCACCGACCACAACATCTTCCCGGGCAACATCACACGCGCCAATCCATAGCAGCATGCCGTATTTAATATCCTCTTGAACCAGTCCTGCATGCAACTGACCAGCAACATAAATAATGGTGACAGCGTTGAACTGATCTCGAGTACTCGGCCAGCTAAAACCATAGGCTGGCGCCAAGCGTCCATCCTCATCAAACTGGAAGTCAGTAAAAGCCCGTGTGACTCCATCAGTGTCGACATAATTGATGGACGTGATGGCTTGAATCGGCCCCATTGGCAGACAGGTTATGTCGCTAAATGCATCGGTCTTATATAACCAGGTGCTGGTTATCAGCGTTTCCCGCAAATATGTTTCAGTCCGGTGCCGAATCGCAGCAATGTAGAGCCTGAAAGCATCATCGTCGGCCGTACTCGATGCAATCCGTAAGTGGTTTTTTAGTTCCGTTAGGGATAGCGCCTCGCTGGCCGCGTCTAAGATGCGAGTCAGATTCATTACGACTTAACGCCTTCCTTTTTCGCGGCTTCCTTTTTCACTTCATCGGTTTTTTCTTGATCCGCTTTCGTCGACTTTGCGACAACAGGCTTCGCCCATTTATCCTTCAAGGCAATTTTTGCAAGGTCATCGCTCAAATCACGTTCGGTGTCCTTCACAAATTCCTCTGTGATTGCGCCGGTCTGCGATCCCTTGGTTGTTTTCAAGATTTTGAATTTCTTCATGGCATAAAAAAGGGCGAGGTTATTAGCCTCGCCCTATCCCTTTCAGGTTGGTTTCAGGTTTACGGGTTGGCGGTCGGCGCGTTATTCGGATGACCGAGCAACGGTATGATCGCAATCGGAGCCGAGCCAGTATTCGCAGCCGGCGTTACCGTGCAGCGGGTGTATCGCTTTGTCCCGTTGTAGCCGATACGCCGCGCACCTTGATCAGCTGCGAAGGTAAACGCAGCCAGAACCTCAGTGCCCAGCAGGTCAGCATCAGCCACAGCAGCAGCATCCGACAAGTTGGCCGCATCGCCCTCTTCAACCAATACGACAAAGGTTGCATCGACATCAGCCAACGTCCCTGCCCCGATCAAATATTCCAGGCTCTCATAGCCCTGGCGATCAACAATCGGCGAAACCACCGCAGTAGTGTCACTGACTGTGACAACCGCGGCACCAGGTGAATAAACATTGTTATGTAAATCACGCATTTTTAAATCTCCAGTAAAAGCCCCGCCGAAGCGGGGTTAGATTGATTAAGCGAACTTCAGCAGTTTGATGGCTGCGAAATCCTGTACACCGCCACCAACACGCTTTGTGGTGTAGAAGTGCACAAAAGGCTTGTTGGTGTAGGGATCACGCAAGATACGTGCACCCATCCGGTCGGTGATGACATAACCGCGACGGAAGTCACCAAACGCAATCGAAAAGCTGTTCGCTGCGATGTCCGGCATGTTGTCGTCGGCCTCAATGGGCTTGCCCAGCAAGGAGTCAGGCACACCAGCTTCAAGACCAGCTTTCCAGATGTAGGCGCCATCGCTGTCTTTCAGCTTGCGAACCGCTGCGACAGTCAGATCGTTCATCAAAAACGTGCCGTTTGAACGATAACCGGGCTTCAGCGAATGCTGCAGATCGATAATCACGTCGCCGCCATCAGGGGCCGCAATAAATGCACCAGCTGCACCAGATGCAATGAACCCGATGCTTCCCCATGCATAACTGGCATTTGCTACAGAGTCGTAGCCCAGAATCCCGCGAGGCTTTTTAACACCGTTTCCAGTGATAAACGCCGTACCTTCTTGCTCTGAAAACTCGATACCAACTTCCTCGGCCAACCAGGTCTCGGTGTTGAATACTGCGTCATCCAGCATGCTTTGTGTCGCAGCGGGATTTGCATAGAGCTCCATAGTCGGGAAATCCAACTGCTTCAGAACCGGAGTGTTCGTTTCGGTGCGGGTCTCTTCTTCACCAACCCATCCGGACGAAGTTCCACCGGCATTGTGCAGCTTCTTGTAAGTCGCTGAACCAACCGGAATGACTCGTGCAAGCCGACGCATGGCCGAAACCGTACCCAGAACGCGGGTAATCTCGGTGTCCATTTCTTCGGGCACAACAAAACCGCCATCTGGATCGGATTGAGTAGTCAGCGAGGCTTGCACCTCGAGCTCACGAAGGTTCGCGTCGATGCCCTTGCGAAAGAACTGATTGAATGCAACTTTGTGCTCTGCCTTCGCCTTGTTCGCTTCGGGATCGCCGCCACCACCAGGCAGACGGTTTGCACTGGCTTCCATCGCGTCGATCTGAGCCTTCATTTCGGAAAGCTTGCTCATTTCAACGTTGATCTTGTCGACTTTTTCGGTCAGCAAGACGTCAGACGTCCCTTTCTTCTCGATTTCGGCAAGACGCTTATCGTTTTCCGACTTGAATTCTTCGAACGAAGAACCAAGATCGGCAATTACCTTGTTTAATTCAGACATTTGATGTCTCCATTTTTGAGATTAATTTGTGTAGTGCTTCGATGTTTTCACCATCACCAGCGTCTTGCGTGGTCATAAATGATTTAAAGCCATTGTTTATGATGGCTCTCGCTTGTGAGCGACTTAACCCAGCGTCTTGCGTGAGTAATTGCTCAAATTCTCGTTCGGTCTCAATCGGTTTTTTGGTCGACTGGCCTGTAATATCTTTCGGTGCGTTCGAGTACATGCCCAGATCAAACACTGCACTCGCTTTCTTATCACCGACGACCTTATCGGCAAAGCCTTGGTCAACTAATTCCTCTCCGATGATCCAGGTCTCGTCATCCATCATGGCTTGCACCGTTTCGATTTTGATGGATGTTCTATCGCTGTAGGTTTGCGCCAGGGTGCCGGCGATTCGTTTCAGCAGATCGGCTTCCTTTTGAAACTCGATGTAATCGCCCATCGCAAAGGACCAGGGGTTGTGCATCATGTAATAGGCGTTCTTCGCGATTTGTATTTCATCCCCTGCCAATGCAACGATTGAGGCCATGGACGCGGCGACACCATCAATGCGGGTTATGATTCTCGCGGGATGACTCTCAATAGTGTTGAAGATCGCAGTTCCGTCAAATACATCGCCACCAGGTGAGTTAATACCGACCGTGATTTCCTTGGATTCGATTCGGTTGAAGTCTCGAGCGAACATATTCGCATCGATAAACGGCCAGCCAATCACGTCATAGATCAGAACTTCGGTCTGCCCTTCGCTTGTGTCCATCGAGTACCACTCGCGGTCCTTTAAAGACTTACCCCAGAACGTCGCTACCGTTTTGGCCGCCCTGTCGCTTCTATACTTTTGCATTGCCGCTGGTCTCCATATTCAAAGGCGTGACGTACTCATCACCGCCCGGGTCAGTTCGTGGGTTCATGTTTTCTTTCTGTCGAATTTCGTTCGGGTTAAGCGACCCCAAATTCCAGAGCGAGGTATAGAAAGCGGCGCGCGCAGTCTGGTCGCCGCGCAACAATCCCTCGAGAAGGAACTCCGCAAAAAAGCGTTTGCGCTCCGCTGGGGTAAGCAAGTCCCTGGCAATGGCCTGCTCCCATCGAACCGCCCATGGCGTCATCGAATCGGTGACAAATTCCAGCCCCTGATGCTCGATGTTGTTGTTCGTGGATTTCTCCAGGTGGCCGATCTTGTGCGGCGGTACTCGATATATCCTGGCGATGTCTTCAATGTTGAATTTTCTCGACTCGATGTATTGAGCGTCCTTGTTCGTCATCGATACCTGCATCCAGTCCATGCCATCTTCCAGAACCGGGGTACTGTAGACATTTTCGCCGTTTGCCGAATTATCCCAGGACTCCTGAACGCGCTTGGCGACATCTTTATCCTTGAAGGTTGTCGGATGCTTCAAGATCCCGGTCATTTTTGCGCCGTTCTTGAACGATTTCGCCGTGTGCTTATCCGTGGCCATCGATATGCCAAGGCTTTCGCGCTGGTAGGTTATCGGCGATATGCCGTTAACCCCATCAAATGACAGTCCAGTCAGTCGAAATACCTCATCTTGGCGCAGCGGAATTATCTTCCTGTCCGAATCAGTGAATTCGTAGCTGATCGAATAGTCTTTATGCTGCGTTAACTTGACGCGATCCGGATGCATCGGCAGCAATTCAAGTATTCGGCCAGAGCTCGATCGGTTGATGAAAGAAAAAGCCTTACCCCGCAAGCACAAATGCGCCATTTTGGTTTCGCGAAATTCAAACGATGTCTGGAATTGGTTGGGAGCATCATGCAGCAGCGTGTAGAGAGTCTCTGCGACTGCCCTTTCCTTCCTGTTACCTGTGCGCTCGTAATAGATCAAAGGCAACTGAGCGATCGATTCAGACAGCACACGGACGCATGCATATACAGCTGTCAACCGCATAGCCGTTTCAGGATTAACCACTGAGCCGGAATTACTGGTTGCACCCACAATCATTTTGGCTATCTCGCTCGATTGCGTTATAGCCGCGCTTTTGTTCATGCGTTCGAGAAGCATCGTTAGGCCGTCGCGGACTTGTAAGCAACAAACATCAGAATCAGGCCCACAGATATCAACGACAATTCCGGCTTAATCAGCCAGGCGCCGTATCCAAAAGAGGAAATACCTGCCAGGCCTATCGCGTCATTTATGTAATTATCCAAAATGTATAATTCCTCTGTCGTCGTAAGCGCTGGGCCTGTCATCCTCGTGCGCCATGAATCGGCCGATCGCCATAATCAAAGCAACCACGCCATCAATTTTGTTTTCGGGCTTCTGCTTTCGTGGGTAGATGTTATCTTTCGCGTCAATCTTGGCCACTACATTCGAAAGCATCCATGTCATTACCGGGTTGCCGTCATAGTGAAATCGTCCAGACTCAACAGACGCCTCGAGCTCGTACATTGCAGGGCTCATATTTTGGACTGTGTTTCGAAACTCGACGATGTTCGCGCCTTCCGATTGCAGGCCTTGGGCAAGCTGTGTTGCTCGCCATGGATCGTATGTCACTTCCTTTGCTCCGAATGCATCCATGTCGGCTTTGATATCAGCCTGGATCTCGTTGAAATCGATCTCGTTTCCGTCTGTTGCGATCAAGTGCGCATCATTCAACCACTTCTGATAGTGCATATTCTTCGGATCTAGCACGGTTTCCTCCGGTAAATAGAACCGGCTGAAAGCGTAATAGTGTTTCTTGCCTTCCTGCTCGCGGCAAAAGACTTTCAAAATTGCCGTGATATCGATTCGGCTGGCAAGATCCACCGGAATAATTAGCTCATCACCGATGAAATCTTCCGGTTTCAACGTCTCATCGACGCAGTGCTTGACCTTTTCCATGTTCAGCCAGGCAGTGTGTGCACCGACCCACTGGTTCATGTGCTTGCGCTTGAAGGCGTTCTGCTTTGAAGCGTTGCGAACTGCCTCGGACTGCTGGGCTAGCAAGAACTCGCCGGAAACTGAAACATCATAGTTCGGGTTTGCCTTCACCAGCATCGCCGGGTCCGTCCAGTCGTCGTCCTCATCAATGCCATACATCAGGCAGAAAATACGTTCATCCTTGAACACACCGTCCAGCAGCTTCGTGCATTCGGTTTCCATGTCGAAGCATGGCCCTGCTATGTTATTGCCTGCTGTCGTGATCGCGAGCAGCAATGGCTGTTCCCGCGCACCCATGCCGGTCTCCATTGTCTGCATGAAATCATCGGTATCGTGCTCGTGGTACTCGTCGACAATGGCGCAGCTTGGCGAGCTCCCATCACCCGGCTTACCGATTAGCGGCTCGAACTTTGAGCCGTTTTCCAGAATGTTTAGATTTTTGGCGTTGACCTGAATGCCAAAATGCTCGGTATATTCAGGCGTCCTGGCTGCAATCAATCTGGCCGGCCCGAATACTTCCCATGCTTGCTTCTCAGTTGTGGCGCCGGAGTAAACTTCCGCGCCATGCTCGCCGTCTTTGGCAAACATATAATGACCAATGCCTGCGGCCATCAATGATTTCCCGTTCTTGCGTGGGATCTTCATATATGCTTTCCGGAATCTCCGGAAACCTGATTTGTTCACCCACCCGAACAGATTGCAGACAATGAACTTCTGCCACGACTCAAGAACTAGATTCTGCTTTCGTGCAGCCCACTTACCCTTACAGTGGGGCAAATTTTCAATGAACTTGCAGGCCTTCTCTGCTATCTGCGCATCGAAATCGAATTCAATGCCGCCAGCCAGGTCATCAATGAACCGCTGGCATGCTTGAATGACCGACTTGCTTGCTGGCCGATGCCCTTTGATTACATGGTATGCGTAGGTTAAAGCGTCCTGACAGTGCGGATAATCTTTAAAATCATCAATCATCGAATCTGTTTTTCGGTTTATCTTTCGGCACCGCGATCTTAGTGCGCTCCGATGGCGTCATGCCAAACTGCCCGAGATATCGCAGTAACAATGTGCGGTCCTGATGGTCTGCCGTGTGGTCCATGCACTTCGCGGCGATCTGCGACGCGACAGCAACGGCCAGTCGATCAGCTTCACCGAGAACGCCAGCAATGCATTCCTTGATGATCATGTGCCAGGCTTTTCGCTCATCAACATTTAACCAGGTTGGCGGCTTGCCAATCGGGTTTGTATTGACCGGCTCGTTCTCGCGTTCCTTCAACCGCTCCGGATGATTCTTCTGAATGCCACCGAGCTTTAAAATGTTTGTTGGTGTTCTCGGCCTGGCCATTTGATCAATCTCCATTTTGGCGGTATAAATCCGGGCT
>Ga0208770_1001107_pt1 | contig 14195 bp, 11 predicted proteins | sample AntAceMetag02UK9_FD_184771 | JGI IMG/M metagenome (GOLD analysis project Ga0208770, IMG submission 184771) | Saline lake microbial communities from Ace Lake, Antarctica - Antarctic Ace Lake Metagenome 02UK9 (SPAdes) (version 2) | ecosystem: Environmental > Aquatic > Non-marine Saline and...
ATCAAGTTGTTGTAATTCCTCTAGCAATGCCTTTCGTTCATTTGCGGAAAGTCTCGTAAAGTATGATTTTATTGACCCCTTCTCCATTCCTCTAAGTTACTAATAATAGCTATTCTAAACTAGAGCCTTGAAAAACTACCAAAAAGCATTGGCGATTGTCACCTACTTCAAAAATGCGCCTTAGCAGGTAACCAAATTGAAGAATTACCAGGCGAAATGGCGGACTGCCGAAACCTCGAACTTCTTAGGATTTCGGCGAACAAGCTCAAGTCGATTCCTCAATGGTTATTTGAGTTACCTAAATTGTCGTGGGTGGCATTTGGAGGCAATCCTGCTTCCCATCGAATCGAATCAAACACTGATTTTGAATCATTTCATTGGAAAGATTTCACCATTAAAGAGCTATTGGGGGAAGGTGCTTCGGGATTGATTTCGAAAGCCCATTGGAATTTTATAAAAGAAGATGTCGCCATTAAGGTTTTTAAAGGGGATGTCACAAGTGATGGATTACCTGAAGATGAAATGGAAGTATCTATCGCCGCGGGACTTCATGAAAACCTAATCCAAGTTTTAGGAAAAATCAAAGAACACCCCGAAGAGAAAAGTGGCTTAATCATGAAGCTTATCTCTCCTTCGTACATCAACTTAGGCAATCCTCCAAGTTTGGAAACTTGCACACGAGATGTGTTTGAAGAGCATTGCGTCTTTAACGAAGCGGAATTGTTAAAAATCGCAAAGAGTATTGCTTACGTTTGTTCGCAGTTGCACAGCAGAGGAATTAATCATGGAGATCTTTATGCGCATAATATATTGGTGAATAAAACAGCCGATAGCCTTTTGGGAGATTTTGGTGCGGCTACTTTTTATGATGTACATTCCGATCTCGCCCATCATATAGCGCGTGTTGAAGTGAGGGCATTTGGGTGTTTGATAGAGGATATCTTAAGCCTTGTTAGTCAAAACGAAATGAATGACGAGCTCCGTAATAAATGGCAAAAATTAATTGATGATTGTACCATTTCAGATGTTCATCTTCGTCTCTCCTTTGCTGAAATTTCAGAGGAGTTGAGTGAATTTCACATGGAATCGGTGATGTTATCATAAAAATAAATGCCTTGAGAGACATCTGCGTTCGTGAAATGTGTAGTTTCCTAAATCGACTGTTTATAAAGGGAATGCTCCCGGTTAATGATTACTACTCCTTGTTTTTGAAAGTAGTAGATGGCTAGGCTTCATTTTTCAAGGTTAAGGGCTCTTTTAAAGCCCTGTGGTAAGAAGCGTTTCTTCACTTTAGCTATTTGTTTGGTTTGGCCAATACTGAATTCATTTCGATTTATGCCAACGTGGCGCGACCAACGTGGCGCGACCAACGTGGCGCGACCAACGTGGCGCGACCAACGTGGCGCGACCAACGTAAGCGTTTCAACTCGCATTCCTAAGATGGTCCCTTCAAAAGGATTGTGTAATTAGCGTCCGTCTATAGCGTAAGAGTCTGATTCAAAATGTTCGAGATAGAGGCTTGCAATAGAGAAAAAAATGAAGCCGCCATGGAGTGGGTTCCTTTCGGAAATCGGTCCGCCGAAGCGGAGTATTTTTTAACGAGCGTAACGAAGAGGTCGGACATTATGGACAGACGCTAATTAATTTAGACAAGGTTAACGCTAAACTTGTCCCCTATTTGGCTACTTCCACTACGCTAAAACAAGAACTCGGTGGTTTGATTGGTAGGATCAAGAGTATTGCGCTAAGAGTCCTCTTCGAATGACGCTGAACATGAATCAAGGAACAAGCTCGTGAAGTATGAAGGCTACTAATTGCTTTTTACTCGATGCGAGCATCGGGGAATAGTATCCACAATATGGGGTTAAAGTCAAAACCCACAAAAAATATCTGTATTGTCCAGTTCTTTGAGAATGGTTATTTTGCGTACATTCGACCACAAAAAATAGAAATCATGGAATATAGACGCTTAGGGAAATCTGGATTGAAAGTTTCCGCTTTGTCACTCGGATCTTGGGTGACTTTTGGTAAGCAAGTGGAAATGAAAGATGCCAAAATCCTATTGAAAACCGCATATGATGCAGGCATCAATTTTTTTGACAATGCCGAAGGCTATGAAGCCGGAGAATCAGAGAAAATCATGGGTGATGTCATCAAAAGTCTGGGACTTGCTCGGGATACGTTTGCCGTTTCTTCCAAGGTATTCTGGGGTGGTAAGCACAAAATGCAAATGGGCCTAAGCGCCAAGCATGTGCGTGATGCTTGTGATTTAGCAATGAAGCGACTTAAAGTGGATTACCTCGATCTCTACTTTTGCCATCGCCCCGATATTGACACGCCCATTGAAGAAACTGTACGCGCCATGCATAACCTCGTCGTACAAGGCAAAGTCATCTATTGGGGCACCAGCGAATGGTCCGCTCAGCAAATCACTGAAGCCCATGCTGTCGCACGAGCCAATGGACTTACGCCTCCTGTTATGGAGCAACCACAGTATAACCTTTTACATAGGGATAAAGTAGAAGCGGAATTTTTACCATTATATGATAATTATGGAATGGGAACCACCATTTGGTCTCCACTCGCTAGCGGTATTCTCACTGGCAAGTACAACGACGGAATACCTTCAGACAGCCGGCTAAACTTACCGGATTATCAATGGCTAAAAGACCTATGGTCTGGCGAGGATGGAAAACAGAAATTAGAAAAAGTGCGCAAACTGACCGAACTGTCTAAGGAATTGGACATTGCCTTAACACATTTATCTATTGCATGGTGTTTAAGGAATCCTCATGTTTCCACAGTGATCTTAGGTGCTTCACGTTTGAGTCAGCTAGAAGATAATTTGAAAGCACTTGATGTGATGAAGCAACTTACCCCTGAAGTGTTGCGTAAAATTGACGCCATTGTAGACAATCGCCCGGCCGCTCCTGAGCGTTTTGGCCAATAGCCATCGGAATTTATTAATTGGAAAAATGGCAGTCTTGCGGTTCGCATTATCGGAAAACAAGACTGCCATCCTAACAGAATATCATGCCTAATAAAAAAATAGCGCGTTGATCACTGCTTTTGAAAAATTTCCGCCGATTTGCATCAACAGAACACGAATCAGAAAGTAGGAGCCGTTTTCATGCTGTGAATGATAAGCAACCTTCCTACACACTCGATATCGGAAATTGATATTATTTGCCAAATCAAAAAACTCGGAGCAAGCGCTCAAGGGATGACATCAGCTCATTGATTTTTATTCGATGTGAGCATCGGGAAATAGTACCCAAATAGTGCGATTCAGCATGCGTCGCAAATCCACAATACAATAACGCCCCCTTATCTTATCATCGAAAGCCGTGCTTTGAGCCCGGCTTTAATCCTATCAATAAGAGCCTAGACATTGCCACAACAGTCCTTATAAGCACATCACGTAACTAAATGAGCACATCATTGAAATGAATAACTCAGTTTGCCTCGCTCAAATATGAAGGCGAATTTATGGACTTTTGTATTGTAGGACTCAAACAAAAACTAACGAGTCATGAAAATAACTTTAAGAATTATCTCCCTCTTGCCCATCATCATGTTGTTGGTCGCACTTGCGTTCTCTCAAAGTATCAAAGTCCCTGTCGAGCCAGAGGTTTCCCCACCAAAAATCGGGCCTTCTCCAGCAGTTGGCCTTCAAGAACATGCCTCTCTAACAATGACTATAGAAAATCCAATAAACCCTAATTTGAAAAGTCCCTCGGATAATACAAAAAAATGATAGAGTGAAGTCAACACGTTATTATAAATCCAATTTTTATTATGAAAAACCTAACTATCCCTAAGAACAGTACTGATAATAAAAACCTGAACATTAGATTAAGATTGAGAAAAATTGTGGGCCGTACGCTCGTTGTTTATATCGCAGGATTAGTGCTCTATGTGTGTATGTTCAATTCCCCTATCAGTAAAGCCCTTTTTCATTTATTAATAATCCCTTAACTGTAAAACTCAACACTGTTAGGGCGTTGAGGGACGTCACCATATTAAATTGGTTCTCTTAGCTTTTGGATGAGGTTACGACTAGTTTATATAAACCGCGCAGCTTGAGCTGTTCAAGCTATGAAACTCAAGTAAAAAGGACCGAAACTACTAATGATCAGATCTTGATGCTAATAGTGAAAATCCTATGGCCAGTATTGGAAAAATAGTCCCATCAAATCTAAATGTATTCATGAGCACACGTCTAACACATTTATACTAGACCATTATTTAGAATAAATTTGAACTTTGCAAAATATGTATGCTTTATTGCGAAAGCCCTAAACATCGTGAAATCACCTAGAAGTGACAAGGATGCCGAGGATCGTGTTAAGGATCAGAGTAAAATAAGAATTATTGCCAATTCATACGAGTCCGGAATTAGCAATAATGGGCAGCTCGTTGGTATTAGTTTGATTTCTATGTGAAACACGTATAAAAGGGATTGAAATACATGGTAGTTTTAAAAAAAAAGCAATGAAAATTCTTTTAGTAGACGACCACAAGATTATAAGAGACGTTCTTGGACGATTTATTGTAGAGTATGTAACGGCGAACTTGGATCAGGCGAATAATGGAATTGAAGCCATCAATCTAATCAAACAGGAAAAATATGATTTAGTCATATCAGATATTAATATGCCCAAAATGGATGGCGTACAGCTAATGAAGGCGATCCATGAGTATGATCCTGAGTTGAAGGTCATTGCTTTGTCCATGATGGATGACACGGTCAGTATTAAAAAAATGCTTCAAGCTGGTGCATCGGGTTATGTACTGAAGGAAGGAAATACGCAGGAGTTGATCAAAGCAATAGAAGAAGTCCTAAAAGGAAATAACTACTTTTCACCTGTGGTGCAAGAACGTATAATGCAGAGTGTAATAGATGGTTCGAAAGCTCATAAAAACGTAAAACTCTCCAAGAGAGAGCTGGAAGTATTAAAATTAATATTTGACGAAAAATCTAACAACGAAATAGCAGATGAGCTATTTATAAGCTTACGAACTGTAGAAGCTCACAAGCACAATGTAATGGAAAAAACAGGGAGCAAGAACATGGCTTCATTGGTCAAATTCGCCATAAGAGAAAAATTATTTGATGACATGTTTTATTGATGACATGGAATCCATGAGCTCATTACAAAAGTACACGCCTTGAAAAGCATTAGAAAAAGTAAGGTGCCGTCTCCTCAGTAGACTAGATATAATCCCCTTTGAATTCCATAGTGGTCTCTTTTTCGAGTACCATTTGTAATCCTACAGCAAGTACAATCGTTGGAAAGTAATCTACTGCTCTACACAAAATTCGACGGCTGCCTCTTCAGATAACTTCACATGAACCTTAAGTGATGATTTTCTTTCAGGCAACCTGAGTTCAAGTTCGAGTTGGTTCAATTTACCTAATTCACCTCCTTCCTGAAGATCAATTGAAATTGCCATTCGAAAGTTAAAATTATTTTCAACGCTTGTTACCACCCCGCTGGACTCCTGACCAATGGCGTAGTAGTTAATTTCCTGAAAACCACCGAAAAGAGTAAACACCAAAGAAGAGGGTACTATATCAGATTCTCCGCTCCATGAAAACTCAAGGTCTCCTTTTTGCATTCGAGAGAGATTGTCAACGTACTTTTTAAAAGCTTGCTCTGAATTGGCTTCCTCTATAAAGCCAATATCCATAACGTTTACTATCGCACGACTGTCATAAATAAGTTCCTCTAACAATACTTTAGATTCTTCAATGATCGGAATATCCATAACCATTCTCGCCGCGACCAGCTTCTGACACAATTTGTCATGAACTTAAAGTGAAAATCGCTTTCCATTCAATTCCTCGACCCTAGCCATTGCATCTTCTTTGTTCTTTCAAGCACCTATTTTGGCGAGTATTCCAGACACTATTGGATCATTATTTTCGGACATAAAGTTTATTTGCCACCAATCTTGAGTTGTCCCATGAGATGTCAGTTGTAATTCAAATGATCCACTGTTAATTATTTTATCTTTTATTTGTTTATAATATTTCTCGGCTTGTTTTCTAAAGTCTGACTTCATGATATTGTTAAAATCAATCAAGCTTATTTTTTCACCATCGAATATTCCATATTTCTATAAGAGACGGTCTGATGAGTAAAAGGATATTTTTTCAGAATCTAGGTCAATTTCAAAAACGATTAAATCAGCAGTCAGTAGGGCTAAGTTCAGCTGCTTTTTTGATGGGAAAGTGTATGTTTTGTATCTTGAAGTTTCTCAATCAAATGAGGATATTCAGCACGTCCCATCTCCATTGTTTCGCAAATAAACGCTAACTACTGAATGGGTAAATAACTTGGAAAATCACCAATATTGATCCCTAGACCTATTAGGTATAAAATGGATTGAATTTCGGGAAAAAATATGGCGAATATTTAATGATCTTCTAGGAGTTGACATTCCCCTTTTAGCCTGAGCGAATTCTTCTTGATTTCCAATACCACGTTGTGATTTATCCCAGCTGCTATCGTTTCTAAATGCTCTGGAGCAATCAAACTAAAAATATCATGGATCATAGATCCATGTCTTAAAGTCGGAGTTAATTTTTCAAATATCGATCCATATGAAATACATCGCCTATCGGAATCAAATCTGAGGGAGATGGGTAGGATACCTTTTTCCAAATACGCGAGCGTTCTTTTCATAATTCAAAATACTATCTGAGATTAGTTTACTAATGTCTTTACCACGAAAGCGCATATTTCCCAATACTCCTATCCGCTTGTTTCGTTGCTACCCCATTAATAGACAGTTCGATTTTAAACCTTTTTCCTAATCCAATTAATAGTCCATAAACCATTGGCTTGAGACCTTTAGGATTGCTCTCGTAAGTCAAAAAAAAAGATCGGTACGTTTTTTCAACAGAAAATTTCGGTGGGTTTAGATTAGGCATCACTAGCGTTATCTGCTCATGCGGAAGGTTGAGATTACCCAGAACTCTGGTAGTGTCTTTCCATAGATATTTAAGATATCCCTCATCGGCAGTATAAAAAATCCAATATTCTCCAAATGCTTCAGGAATGGCTTCTTGGGAAAGGCCCAGCTCCTCTGATGCACCTGCCACTAAAGTATATCATCAGGATAGGACTTCATGCTGACGAAGAAGTCATCCTTAAACGTTGATTTCTCACTTATTCTCAACCAAGCAAATTCACCATAATTGTTAACCAATAAATCTTGGATGGCTTTATTCACCATTCCATAAATAATATCTTCCTTTTAACAAATAAATTATTCACTCCCTTCCAATAGTCCTGAAGGGGAATGGAAATTTCCTAGACTTAAATTTCCCGCACAAGACTAATGACTGTTCCCTTTCCCAGTTCGCTTTCAATGTTCAGATCAGCCTCAATGTTCTTTGCCCTGTTTCTCATATTATCTATACCAAATCCTGTGGAATCATTAAGTAAGAGCGATTCAAATCCTATTCCATCATCTATTATTTTTATATCAATAAAATCTAAGTTGTTGGTTACTTCCACCCTGATGATGGTAGCCTCGGCATATTTGATTGCATTTATCAGCGACTCTTGTAGGATACGGAAAATTTCAATCCCCATTTTCTGATTAGATAAAGTGCCTTCTCCTGACCATTTTAGTTCAATTCTGGCCTTCGATATCATCTTCATGTTAAGTGTTAATTTATCCACTGCTTCATAGAAAGAATCAAATTCCAAATAACTCGAACCTAGTTTCTTTATAATGAGCCTACTTTCTTTGATCGTCTTATGAAGGTATTGATCAATATCATGGAAGTCAGCCTTCATTGCAGGTTCCATATGTCTCATTTTTTCCTCAAAAAGAAGCCTTACACCGACCAGCATTTGTCCGATGCTATCGTGAATGTCCCTACTCACCCGGATTCTCTCTATTTCTTCACCAAGAAGTTGTCCGGCTTCAGCCCTTTTTTTCCATGACACATCTTGGAAGATCCCAGTAATTTTTGTTGGAATTCCTTCTGCATCAAATTCACTTGCCCTGCCTGTCACGTACTTCCACTGCTCACTTCCACTATTCCCAATAGTTGCAAGCTCAGAATGAAATAGCTCTTCATTTTGAACGCTTAAGTTTTTTCTATAAACTTCTCGATGTGAAGAGTTTATCACTTGATTGATAAGCGTATTGATATTATTAATTTTCTCTTTTCTATCGAAGAATGATATTTCTAAATCTTCCGGATAAAAGAAAATTTGATCCGTTTTTAGATCCGCCTCCCAAGCCAACAAATCCCCCGATGATAAGGCCAATTCCAATTTATCTGTTTGCTTCTTTAAGTTCTTAGCCAGTAGGTCAAGTTGAATTCTATTTTGTTTTAATTCTTCTACTTGATTTATCAGGTATGTTATATCCGTTTCAATAGCGATGAACTTTTTTATCGTTCCATTTGCGTCTTTTATCGGCACCAATCGAATATCTAGCCAGTATTTAGCCCCACCCTTGGAATAATTGATCACCTGGGCTGTACAGGTTGTACCTGCCTTTATTGCAGCTCTCATTTTGTCTACTTCTCGTTGGTCTGTTTCCGGCCCATGTAAAAATTTCGACGGCTTCCTGCCAAGTACTTCTGATAATTCATACCCACATAATGTAGTGAAAGCCTTATTTACCCAAAGAATTTGAGCGTAGGGATCTGTGACCACCACCACATTAGTCGTCTCTTTCGCTATTAGCGCCAATTGTTCATTGACAATAATCTCTTCTCTTCTGATTTTATTTTGAATCTCGTTTTGAATGTGAACTACCAGATTATGAAAAAGCTGAAGGTTTATTTCTGAAATTTTCGAAATGTAACTATCAGAAATAAGGTGCACTGCCCCAAAAAATTCACCATCTATCTGTAGCGCATGACCATAGTATTTTTTGATGTCACTTTCAGCCCCGATCAAAGCATTTAGTTCAGAAGAGATCCCACAGTCCATCCAAACCACTGAATTCTCTTTTAAGTGATCCATGAGTGCGTGCAAATCCTCGGAATTTCGGTCATGATAGTGCCCCTGAGGGGCCGCTAATAGTACTGATTTGACATTGTTGTCATCCACTATCATGATAAAGGCATCATTCACTTCAAATTCCTCTAGGGCCATGCTAAGATAGGCTTCAATCTTAGGGTCTGGTGGACTCTTTGTCAAGTCAAGGTTAAAGATCCTCTCATGAAATTTGGATTGTACTATCTGTTTTTTGATGGATTCATTTTCATCTTTTTGAGAATGTATCGCTTTATATTTTGAATAATTGTAAAGCAAGTAGAACGAACTTGTTGTGACAATCAATGCGTCAAATAGATAATAGGACTTCACTTGATCATCTATGGCAGAGATAGGAAAACCCAATAGCTCATTAATCGGCTCTCTTACCATTATAAGCAGCAATATGAAGATTGAATTACTCCAATATAAAGGCCCTCTGGATGGGTATATCAGAACAGGAATGATCATGGTAAATTGAAGAAAAACACCCGTAGCAAAATAATAAACCGGATCTAAAAATTCGAGACTCGTCCAGTACTTATGTAAGGCCATGGCAGCTAAGCAATAGGCAGGAAAACCATACCCGAGTATATATCTAACTAACTGAAGCTGCCCAATTCGGATAAAATAGAAACAAATAAAAAGGGTAAATGATGCTGTAACAATCGCTAGTTGCGTCCAGAGATCTGGGATGTACAAGCATAGTGAAACAGTTGCAATCAGTTGGAAACTCGAAATCCACCTCAAAACGTAAAGAAGCCTTTTGTGATAATCAATATTGATTTTTTCTAAGACTTCATCCATTCTACAAAAATCTAAAATATCACAGTTCTTTTTATACGTAGGCTACCTAATTTGATGAATAAAATACAATACGTGAATCACCTATAAATTAAAGGACTAGTCTTACTAACTATGTGTTTGACGATACCTAGAGGTACGCTTTGTATACTTGCAATCTTTGTTATTTGTTACACTGCAATATAATGTCTTGCGAGTATAATAATGTATATGTAATGTTCGAAATGGGGTGTACTTTTTGTTCCAGTACCATAAGGGTAGTAGGTTACCTTTAAAGCTGATATTTTAAAGAAACCCATTGTTCGTGTTTTTTTATTTTCAAATTATCTAGGACCTAGTTCGTCCTTTATTTTCTATACGCCGATCATGAAAGGAATGATACTTACTGAATGTTTAGAGTTAGTCAAAAGTAAATTTGGTCTAAAAATAGTCCAACGGATAATTGATGAATTTGAACTCGATACTGATGGTTTTTATGCCTCTGTAGGTAAATATGACCATAAATCCTTGTATAAGATGGTTGGAAGATTATCTAAAATTAAGGGGATTCCAGTCCCAGAATCGTTAACACTTTACGTTGAATATTTCTTCCATTCTTTGACTAAAGATTACCCACGATTTATGGAAAAATCTATTTTGTTTGGTTTTTTAGAAGACATTGAAAAACGGATTCATCCAAAAATTTTAAAGTTATCCCTGGGTGCAGCGTTACTTTCTTTCAAAGTAGAAATAAAAAGTAAAAGTATACGTCAAATTATCAATAATCCTATTGGATTAATTCTTAACAGTTTCATTTTTAGCAACTTTATGTATAAAGAATTTTATCATAAATCAAAATACAATATCGCGAAATGAGAGAAATATCGCGAAAGGAGAGGAAGGCACACTTTTTAGAAACCATTAATGCGTTTGGTTCTATAATAATGCGTACTAATACGGCACAAAAGTCCGCTTGGTGTGTTGCTAAGCACGCCGTTGGAGAGTTGGGATACATTGATTGCATTATTTACTTGATCAATGATGATGGAGAACTTTATCAATGTGCAGCTCACGGAAATAAAAACCCCACTGCTCAAGATGTTCTAAATCCTATTAAATTGAAAATGGGTGAAGGTATTTGTGGACATGTTGCCCTCACAGGAGTAGGTGAGATTATTGCCGATACTTCAAAAGACCCAAGATATATAGTTGATGATGAAGATCGACATTCAGAGATAACAGTGCCTATTCTTTCGGATGGCATTGTGATCGGAATTATCGATTCTGAGCATCCAAAGAAAGATTACTTTTCTGATCATGACTTGAATATATTGAATACGATAGCTTCTATGCTATCATTCAAAATTTCTCAAGCAAAAGCAATTGAACAACTGGCCATTACTAACAAAGAACTTGCCTTTCAGAACGAAGAAAAACAAAAACGTGCAGACGAATTAGTGCTTGCTAACAAAGAATATGCCTTTCAAAACGAAGAAAAGGAAAAACGTGCAGATGAATTAGTCATAGCCAATACAGAACTTGCCTTTGAAAACGACAAAAAGCAAAAACGTGCAGACGAATTAGCCAATGCCAACACAGAACTTACCTTACAAAACAAAGAAAAACAAAAACGTGCAGATGAATTAGCCATTGCCATCACAGAGCTTGCTTTTCAAAACAAAGAAAAAGAAAAACGTGCAGATGAATTAGCCATTGCCATCACAGAACTTGCCTTTCAAAATGAAGAGAAAGAAAAACGAGAAAGGGAATTAACTCTTGCTAACAGAGAGAAAGAAAAACAAGCAAATGCATTAACTATTACTGTGAAAGAACTTGCCTTTCAAAACGAGCTAGAAAAGACCCGTATCGAAACAGAATCTATTGCTAAGGAATTGCGTCAGTTTATTGAAACGGCCAATGCCCCAATTTTTGGGATAGACAATAAAGGGCTAGTAAACGAATGGAACCATACTTCTGAAAAAATTACTGGATTTAAAAAAGAAGACGTTTTAGGTCAAAATTTGGTTGACAATTATATCACCAAAAATTATCAAGTTGCAGTAAAAAAAGTACTGGATAATGCCCTAAAAGGGGAAGAAACTGCCAACTACGAGTTTCCGCTTTTCACCAAAAGTGGTAAGCGTATCATGGTTTTACTCAACTCAACTACGCGTAGAAATGTAGATGGTAAAATTATTGGAGTGATTGGTGTCGGTCAGGACATTACCATTCTTAACAATTACAAAGAAAACTTAGAATCCAAAGTAAAAGAGCGTACACATGAACTTGAAGATTCACTAGAACGTGAAAAAGAATTGGGTCTGCTTAAAACCAGTTTTGTTTCAACAGCCTCTCATCAATTCAGAACTCCATTAACTGCTATTCAGTCAAATGCTGAATTACTTGAACTGCTTGCCAGCTCTGTTGGAAAAGAAGAGAAGGAAAAGTGCACAAAAGTAACTAATCGGATCAAAGGAGAAATTGTTAAAATGACAGAGCTTATGGATGATGTGCTTATTTTAGGCAAAGTAACCTCTGGGAACGTTCATTATAGCACCCAAGACGTAGATTTGGTGGATTTTTGCAAGAAATTGGCTAAAGAATTCGATGGTATTCAAACGAACGGAAGAAGTATAAACGTTACAATAAACGGTGAACCGTACAATGTTCATTTAGATCCTAAATTACTAACACATTCACTGTCAAATTTAATCAGTAATGCTTTTAAGTATTCTGTAGGAAAAGATAATCCAGAACTGGCCATCCATTTTAAAACAAAAGAATTTGTATTGTCAATAAAAGATTACGGCATGGGTATTCCTAAAGGTGAACTAACAAAACTGTTTCAACCCTTCTTTCGTGCGGAAAATGTGACAGACATCAAAGGCACAGGATTAGGACTTAGTATCGCAAAGGAATACATTGAAATTAACAAGGGCCATATTGAGGCTCAATCGATATTGGGAGAAGGTAGTTGCTTTGAGATAAAGTTTAAGCGTTGAATAAAGATGGATTTAGTGTCTAAAATCAGAAGAACAGTTAATTTAACTCCATTGGTGAGACTCGTTTTTAAAACAGTAAGACAAGTATGAACAAACATTCACGTAAAGAATTGGAGAAGGAGCTCATTGAGTTAAAAAACGCTCATGCTGGGTCTTTAAAAGAAAAAGATCAGCTAGCAGATGAATTAGTCCTAGCCAACAAAGAACTTGCCTTTCAAAATGAAGAAAAAGATAAGCGAGCAGATGAATTAATTCTTGCTAACAAAGAGAAAGAAAAACGAGCCAATGAATTAGTCCTAGCCAACAAAGAACTCGCCTTTCAGAACGAAGAAAAAGATAAGCGGGCAGATGAATTAATTCTTGCAAACAAAGAGAAAGAAAAACGAGCCGACGAATTAGCCATTGCTAACAAAGAACTTGCCTTTCAAAATGAAGAAAAAGATAAGCGGGCAGATGAATTAATTCTTGCTAACAAAGAGAAAGAAAAACGAGCCAATGAATTAGTCCTAGCCAACAAAGAACTTGCCTTTCAGAACGAAGAAAAAGATAAGCGGGCAGATGAATTAATTCTTGCTAACAAAGAGAAAGAAAAACGAGCCGACGAATTAGCCATTGCTAACAAAGAACTTGCCTTTCAGAACGAAGAAAAAGATAAGCGGGCAGATGAATTAATTCTTGCAAACAAAGAGAAAGAAAAACGAGCCAATGAATTAGTCCTAGCTAACAAAGAACTTGCCTTTCAAAATGAAGAAAAAGAAAAACGGGCAGATGAATTAGCCATCGCTAACAAAGAACTTGCCTTTCAGAACGAAGAAAAAGATAAACGGGCAGATGAATTAATTCTTGCTAACAAAGAGAAAGAAAAACGAGCCGATGAATTAGTCCTAGCCAACGAAGAACTTGCCTTTCAGAACGAAGAAAAAGATAAGCGGGCAGATGAATTAATTCTTGCTAACAAAGAGAAAGAAAAACGAGCCGATGAATTAGTCCTAGCTAACAAAGAACTTGCCTTTCAAAATGAAGAAAAAGATAAGCGGGCAGATGAATTAATTCTTGCAAGCAAAGAGAAAGAAAAACGAGCCGATGAATTAGTCCTAGCTAACAAAGAACTTGCCTTTCAAAATGAAGAAAAAGATAAGCGGGCAGATGAATTAATTCTTGCAAACAAAGAGAAAGAAAAACGAGCCAATGAATTAGTCCTAGCTAACAAAGAACTTGCCTTTCAAAATGAAGAAAAAGATAAACGGGCAGATGAATTAGCCATCGCTAACAAAGAACTTGCCTTTCAGAACGAAGAAAAAGATAAGCGGGCAGATGAATTAATTCTTGCTAACAAAGAGAAAGAAAAACGAGCCGATGAATTAGTCCTAGCTAACAAAGAACTTGCCTTTCAAAATGA
>Ga0208770_1001111_pt1 | contig 14172 bp, 16 predicted proteins | sample AntAceMetag02UK9_FD_184771 | JGI IMG/M metagenome (GOLD analysis project Ga0208770, IMG submission 184771) | Saline lake microbial communities from Ace Lake, Antarctica - Antarctic Ace Lake Metagenome 02UK9 (SPAdes) (version 2) | ecosystem: Environmental > Aquatic > Non-marine Saline and...
ATTTAGTAATTTGGAGTTTTTCTTCTGGATCATCCACTTTACCAGTTAAAAAAATTCTTCCATCTAAAACTTTTGTATTTACGGATATCAAATAACTTTTGTCTCTTAATGCTAATCTTGCTGCCATATTTTTTTGCATAACTGAATCATCTATTTGCGTGCCTAGGGATCTTGGGTCTAGTGCAACACTAACCCCCGTTCCAAAAATACCCTTTGAGCTTATACCCACACATCCTGTAAAAATTAGAAGGATTAAGCTTATTAAAATAATTCTATTTTTCATTTTTTAATTTTAAACAATAGTTATAAATTTCTTTTTTTGGCACATTAGAGTTTTGACTAATTAAATCCGTTATATCTTTAATGCTTAATTTTTTAATCATTTTTTGAATATTTTTTTTATCAGATTCTTTTAAAGTTATCGAAGAGTTTCTTTCCTTTGTCTTTTCGGAAATCACAATTGTTAGCTCTCCTTTTGGATCTGACTTAAAGGGTTCAAGCTTATCAATATCGGTTCTGATAAATTCCTCGTAAAACTTGGTCATTTCTCTGCATATTAAAATTTTTCTGTCAGCAAAGTATTGTTTTATATCTTTTACCAACCTATTAAATTTTCTTGGTGAAATAAAAAAAACAATACAACCATCTAGATTTCTCAATTTTTCGAAATCTTCTTTCAATTTATTATTTTTTTCAGGAAAAAATCCATAGAAATAATATTTTTCACTAAAGCCACTTATAGATACAGCTGATGAAACTGCAGAAGCGCCTGGTATTGGATAAACATCAATTTTATTAATTAAACACTCATTAATTAATATTGCTCCTGGATCTGAGACAGAAGGTGTTCCCGCATCAGAAATCAAAGAAACAATGCAATCTGACTTCAAAATTTCAATAATCTTAGATAGATTTTTTTTTTCGTTAAATTTATGATTTGAAATAAGCTTAGACTTAATTTCATAACGATCTAACAAATTTTTTGAAGTTCGTGTGTCTTCACACAGTATATAATCTGATTTTTTTAATACCTCTAGGGCTCTTAAGGTAATATCGCTTAAATTTCCAATTGGTGTGGAAACTATATAAAGTCCACTTTTAACTTTATTATTTATATTGTCAGTATGTAGAATCATTAAATTATAAACGTTATAATAATAGCATTAAAATGAAAAAAATTATTAAAATTATATTACTTTTAGCATTAACCCTCTCAATCAATATTGAGAATGTCAACGCAAATGAAAAAATTAGAATTGGCTTGCTTGTCCCATTAACAGGTAAAAATTCTGAAATTGGCGAATCTATAATTAAATCCGTAAGACTTGCTATTAATAAAATTAATAACCCATCAATTGAAATCATTCCTAAAGATACAAGATCAAATCCTGAGATAACTTTGGAGGCTGCTAAAGAATTAGCTAATGCAGGAGTAAAAATAATAATTGGCCCCTTATTTAATGAAAGTTTAATTTACCTTAATAAACTAAATGAAATAACTTTTTTAGCCCTAACAAATAAAAATAATAATTTTTCAAAAAATATTATTAATGCGGGAATAAACGCAACTTCCCAATTAAATGCTATAGATAAATTTATAAAACTAAATAAAATTGAAAAAACTATTTTTTTAACTCCAGATGTGAGTTTTAAAAATGAAATTAAACAAGCCATATCTAATTCGAAGATCAAAATACTAGAAAATTATATTTATGATACTGATCCTACTAAACTTACACAACAAATTGAAAAAATTACACGTTATGAAGTTAGAAAGCAAAATCTAGAAGATGAAATAGTAAGATTGGGAAAATCTAACCAAAGTAATAAAGATCACTTAATTGAAAGATTAAAAAAAAGGGATACGCTTGGAGGCGTTAATTTTGATTCAGTGGTAATTTCAGATTTTGATGAAAGTTTAAAAAGTGTAACAACCTCTTTATTATATGTCGATATATCTCCCAAGGAAAAATATTTCATAACCCTCAACCAGTGGTTTGATGAATCTCTTCTTAAAGAAACAAGTTCACAGCCCCTTTATTTCCCGTCTGTAAATAAAAGTAATTATGATGAATTTTCATCTGAGTATTATGAAAAATATAATCAATACCCAAATCAACTGTCTTTTTTAAGTTATGACTTAGTTGGACTTATTTATTATTTAATACTTCAAAATAATTCTATTATTGATAAAAATATGTTTTCGAAAAAAACTCTCTTCAAAGGTAAGGTTGGAATCTTTGAAATTAAAGATAATAAAATAAACCATATTTTAAATTTTTATAAAGTTGAAGATGAAGAGTTTAAAAAAGTTTTTTAATTTTTTTAAAGGCCTTAAATCTGTGATCTATTTGATATTTTTCAGATGCTTTCATTTCACCAAAAGTAATTTTTTTTCCTTTAGGTATAAAAATGGGATCATATCCAAATCCATTTTTACCTTTCATAATAGGTGAGATGGATCCTTCAATTTTACCAACTGAACTTATTAGTTTTTTATTTGAATTATAAATGGTTAATGCACAAACGAACCTGGCTTTAATTTTTTTTTGTTTCCAGTTTTTATCTTTTTTATCTAATTCTTTAAAAACTCTATTCATGGCCTTTTTAAAATCACCCTTTTTTCCTCCCCATCTTGCTGAATAAATTCCCGGTTCTCCATTTAAAAAATCTACCTCTAAACCGGAGTCATCTGACAAACTTGTTATTTTAGATTTTTTTGAAAAATACCTTGCCTTAATTAAAGAGTTTTCTTCAAATGTTTTTCCATTTTCTGGTGGACTTTTAATTTTAAAATCTAAAGGAGAATATATTTCAAGGTTATTAGGCAATAAATCCTTAATTTCTTTAAGTTTTCCCTTGTTATTTGTTCCAATCAATAGTTTTGTAATTTTTTTCTTTAGCATCTAGCAATTTTTAAATTTCATACCATATATGTCCCTATGGAAAAAGAGCAAAACACTAATTCTGAAAATCAAGATAAAGAAACTGAAGAAATTATAACAGAAGAGCAAAATAATGAGCCTCGGCCAGATGATACTTCTGAAAATAAAGAAGAAATAAAAGAACTTTCTCCTGAGGAAAAGATTAAGGAACTAGAAGATAAAGTTGCTAGAGCTCTCGCGGAAATGGAAAATCAAAGAAGAAGGTTTGAAAAAGAAAAAGATGATGCTTTTGATTATGGTGGTTTTTCTTTTGCTAAAGAAGCTCTAAATTTGATTGACAACCTAGAAAGGTCAAAACAAATTCTAGAAAGTGACGAGGTGTTAAAAAATACCGAGGCTCTTAAAAAAACCTTAGAACATTTTGAAATTATAAGTAAAGATATGGTCTCAATTTTTTCAAAAAATGGAATTACTCCTATAGTTTCTGTTGGAAAAAAATTAGATCCAAATCAACATCAAGCTATGATGGAAATTGATGATGATCAAAAAGAGCCCGGCACAATCATTCAAGAAATTCAAAAAGGATTTATGATGAAAGATAGACTTTTACGGCCAGCACTAGTTAGTGTATCCAAAAAAATAAAAATACAAAAAGAAGAAAAAAACGAGGAAAATAAAGAAAATTCGGATAATTAATAATATTTGTCAGAACTTGTAGATTAAAAATTAACACTTATATGAAGGATAGGATTTAAATTATGAGCAAAATTATAGGAATAGATTTAGGAACAACAAATTCATGTGTTTCTATCATGGAAGGTAGCCAACCAAAAGTTTTGGAAAATGCCGAAGGCGCAAGAACAACCCCTTCTGTTGTTGCATTCACTGAAGATGGGGAAAAGCTAGTAGGTCAACCAGCAAAAAGACAGGCAGTAACTAATCCTGAAAATACTATATTTGCAGTTAAGAGATTAATTGGAAGAAATTTTGAAGACCCTACTGTAAAAAAAGATATCGCAGCAGCTCCTTTTAAAATTGTTAATTCAGAAAAAGGTGATGCATGGATTGAAGCTAGAGGAGAAAAATATTCTCCATCTCAAATTTCTGCTTTCATACTTCAAAAGATGAAAGAAACTGCTGAAAAATACTTAGGTCAAGAAGTAACCAAAGCTGTTATTACAGTTCCGGCATATTTTAATGATGCTCAAAGACAAGCAACAAAAGATGCAGGTAAAATCGCAGGTCTTGAGGTTTTAAGAATTATTAATGAACCAACTGCTGCTTCACTAGCTTATGGTTTGGATAAAAAACAAAACAAAAAAATTGCCGTTTATGATTTAGGAGGTGGAACTTTTGATGTTTCTATTCTTGAGTTAGGTGATGGTGTATTTGAAGTTAAATCTACAAATGGTGATACATTTTTAGGTGGAGAAGATTTTGACAATGCTATAGTTGACTACCTAATTGGTGAGTTTAAAAAGGATACCGGTATTAATTTAAAGACAGATAAATTAGCTCTTCAAAGATTAAAAGAAGCTGCTGAAAAAGCAAAAATTGAATTATCTTCTACAGAACAAACAGATGTTAATTTACCATTTATAACTGCAGATAAAACAGGACCAAAACATATTAACTTAAAGATGACTAGAGCAAAATTAGAAGCTTTAGTTGAGGATTTAATTTTAAGAACTTTACCTCCATGTAAAACTGCTCTTAAAGATTCAGGCCTTACAGCAAACGAAATTGATGAAGTTATAATGGTTGGTGGAATGACAAGAATGCCAAAAGTTTTAGCCGAAGTTAAAAGCTTTTTTGGTAAAGAACCAAACAAAAGTGTGAATCCAGATGAAGTTGTTGCAATGGGTGCTGCAATTCAAGCTGGAGTTCTTCAAGGTGATGTTAAAGATGTGCTTCTTTTAGATGTAACTCCTTTATCACTTGGAATTGAAACGCTGGGCGGTGTGTCTACAAAATTAATTGAAAAAAATACAACAATACCAACTAAAAAAAGCCAAGTATTTTCTACAGCTGATGATAATCAGCCCGCAGTATCAATAAGAGTGCTTCAGGGTGAAAGGGAAATGGCTTCTGATAATAAAATGTTAGGAAATTTTGAATTGCTAGGTATAGCACCAGCAGCAAGAGGTGTTCCTCAGATCGAAGTAACTTTTGATATTGATGCTAATGGAATTGTAAGTGTTTCTGCAAAAGATAAAGGAACTGGCAAAGAACAAAAAATACAAATCCAAGCTTCGGGTGGTTTAAGTGATGAAGAGATTGAAAAAATGGTTAAGGATGCTGAAGCAAACAAGGAAGAGGATAAAAAGAAGAGAGAATCTGTAGATGTTAGAAATCAAGCAGACACACTTTTACACTCTACTGAAAAAAATCTAAAAGAACATGGTGCTAAGGTTTCTGAAGTAGATAAAAAAGCAATTGAAGATGCTTCTTCTGACTTGAAAGAGGCTATCAAAGGAACTGATACTGAGGATATTAAGAAAAAAACTGAAACTTTACTTCAGGCCTCTATGAAATTAGGCGAAGCAATTTACAAGTCTCAAGAAAAAAAAGAAGGTGATAAAAATGATAAAGGGAAAAAAGACGATAATGTAGTTGATGCTGACTTTGAAGAAGTTGAAGAAGTTAAAGAGGAAAGCAAAGAAGATAAAGAAAAAAGGGCCTAAGTCTTACAACAACAATCATCTTATAGTAACTTATGGCTAAAAAAGATTTTTATGACGTTTTGGGTGTTAGAAAAAGTGCGAGCCCAGAAGAATTAAAATCAGCCTACAGAAAGTTAGCAGTAAAATATCACCCAGATAAAAATCCCGGCGACAAAGCTTCTGAGGATAAATTTAAGGAAGCTGGTGAGGCATATGGTATTCTTTCAAATAAAGAAAAAAAACAAAACTATGATAACTTTGGCCATGCTGCCTTTGAGGGCGGAGGCGGAGGAAGACAAAGCGGAGGCTTTGGTGGTGCTGATTTTTCAGATATATTTGAAGATTTTTTTGGTGATTTTGGAGGGGGTGGAAAATCAAGAGGGAGAAGTACCAATAATAGAGGTTCAGATTTAAGATATGATTTATCAATTACCCTTGAGCAAGCCTATGAGGGTAAAAAACAAGATATTAAATTTTCAACTACCGAAAAATGCACTACCTGTAAAGGTAATGGATCTAAACCTGGCCACTCTCCAGATAAATGTACAGTCTGTGGTGGAAACGGTAAAGTAAGATCAAACCAAGGTTTTTTTACCGTACAACAAACTTGTCCTCAATGTGCAGGATCGGGAGAAGAAATTACCAACCCATGCAATGATTGTAATGGCCAAGGTAATAAACAAGCTTCAAAGAAAATATCTGTGACCATACCAAAAGGTGTTGATGATGGAACAAGGATAAGATTAGCTGGGAAGGGTGAAGCTGGTACTAAAGGTGGAGCTAGTGGAGATTTATATCTATTCATTAATGTACACTCTCACGACCTATTCAAAAGATCAGATGAAAATTTGTTTTTTGAGTTCCCTATTTCAATAGCTGATGCTGCATTGGGTACTACAATTGAGATACCAACAATTGATGGTGGAAGAGCAAAAATCAAAATCCCAGATGGAACTCAAAATGGAAAACAATTTAGACTAAAAGGTAAAGGAATGCCTTACATGCGTGGTAGTGGAAATGGAGATCTTTATGTTCAAGTAAATACTGAGGTTCCCGTCTCACTAAATAAAGAACAAAAAGAGTTACTTGAAAAATTTAGAGAAATAGAAAACGAGAAATCAAATCCCAGCATTAAACAATTCTTTCAGAAAGCTAAAAGTTTTTGGAAAAACTAAAAGACTAATTAGTTAAAAAAGGTTAATATTTTCCTAGATGAAAAAAATTAATTTAGCAATATCAGGTTGTCTTGGTAGAATGGGTCAACAGCTAATTAAATCTTCAAGAACAAATAAAAATTTTAAATTAGTAACACTTACTGAAAATAAAATTCTTAATAAAAAAATAGCAGGAATAAAGCTTAAGCTGAACACAGATGAATCTTTTAAAAATACTGATGTTATAATAGATTTTACCGTACCTAATTGCACTCTCGATATCCTTAAAATTGCCTCTAAATTAAAAAAAAGAGTAGTAATCGGAACAACTGGCTTTAGTCAAAAAGAGGAAGTCTTAATTAAAAAATTTTCAAAAAAAATTCCTATACTAAAAGCTGGTAATATGAGCCTTGGAGTTAACTTATTAATGTATTTAACAGAGGTTGCTTCAAAGTCCTTAAATGACGACTACTTGAGTAAAATATTTGAAGTTCATCATAAGTATAAGAAAGATTACCCATCAGGAACTGCTTTAATGCTTGGAAAAGGAATAGCTAATGGAAAAAATAAAAATCTTTATAATTTAATGGGTAAAAAGTTTTTAAATAAAAAATCTTTTCCCTATGGTAAAAAGATTAATTTTAACTCCATTAGAAAAGATGAAATTATTGGAGAACATGAGGTTACATTCTCAAGTGGAAAAGAAGTAATCAAATTAAATCATGAGGCATTTGATAGGGCTCTTTATTCAGATGGTGCTTTAACTGCTGCAAAATGGCTTATCAATAAAAAACCAGGACTTTATTCAATGAGAGATTTATTGAACTTTAAATAATGGATGAAAAAGAAAAAGCTAAAAAGATACTAAAAATTTTAAATAAGATTTATCCAACAACCCCTATCCCACTAAAACACACAAATAATTTTACTCTCTTGATGTCAGTTCTTTTATCCGCACAATGCACCGATCTAAATGTTAACAATGTAACTAAAAACATATATCCAAAATATAATAGACCTGAACATTTTGTAAAATTAGGTAGAAAAAGAATTGAAAAATTAATTAAAAGTATTGGTCTCTTTCGAGTAAAAGCAAAAAGCATTTATTTAATGTCTAAGCAACTTCTAGAAAGGCATGGAGGCAAAGTACCAAAAAGCTTTGAAGAACTCGAAAAACTGCCGGGTGTAGGCCATAAAACGGCAAGTGTGGTCATGTCTCAGGGTTTTGGAATTCCAGCTTTCGCGGTTGATACTCACATACATAGATTGGCTCAAAGATGGGGCTTAACAAATGGCAAAAATGTTATTCAAACTGAAAAAGATTTAAAGAGAATATTCCCAGAAAAAACATGGAGTAAATTACATTTACAAATAATTTATTATGGAAGAGAGTTTTGTAAAGCTAGGGAATGTTATGGCTTAACTTGTAAAATTTGTACAACTTGTTATCCTAATCGAAAAAATCCAGTTAAAATAAAAAAAGCTTAATATGAAAATACTAGGAATTGGTAATGCAATTGTTGATGTTATATGTAAAGTTGATGACCAATATTTGATAAATAATCAATTAACAAAAAGTACAATGAAACTGGTTGATGAAAAAGAATTTCAAAAACTTTTATCAACTCTAAAAATTGAAGAAACTATTTCTGGTGGATCTGTTGCAAATTCTATTGTTGGGTTGTCTCAATTAGGAAACAATGTTGGTTTTATAGGTAAAGTTAATGCTGACGATCTGGGTCAAAAATATGAGGAAGGCTTAACTAAAGAAAAAGTTAAATACTTTTACAATAGAAAACAAGAAACCACACCAACTGGAACTTGTTTAATTTTAATCACACCTGATGCAGAAAGAACTATGGTTACGTTTCTAGGAATTGCAGGTAAAATCAGTCAGCATGATATTGATGAAAAAGCTTTAAAAGAAAGTGAAATGATTTTTTTAGAAGGTTACCTATGGGATGAGGGAGAACCAAAATCTGCTTTTGATAAAGCAATGTTAACCTCTAAAACTAAGACAATGTCTTTATCTGATCAATTCTGTGTAGAGAGACATAAAAATAGTTTTTTAGATTTGGTCAAAAATAGACTTGATATTATTTTTGCCAATGAGCAAGAGATTAAATCTTTAATTGACACAAATATGTTTGAAGAAGTGGTTGCATTTGGAAAACAATTAGGGAAGATATTGGTTATCACCCGAGGAGAAAAAGGAAGTACCGTCATAAAAAACGATGAGGTCGCTGAGTGTAAAAGTAAACCAAATCTAAAGATCTTAGATTTAACAGGTGCTGGAGATTTGTTCGCTGCAGGGTTTCTTCACGGACATATAAACAATCTAAATATAATGCAATGTCTTGAAAAAGGCACTGAAATGTCTTCAAAAATCATTCAAAAAATTGGTGCAAGAATTTAATTTAATTATAAAAAAAAATAATATATTTATTAGATATGTTAAATGAAGCTAATATTCACAGTTATTTTGCTCACCCTGTCTTCCAATATAAGTTACAAAATTACCAAGATCACAATAAAGAATTAATTAAATATATCTATCAATTATATGCTGATGATAAAGAAGGTGTAAAAAAACAAATATAAATGGTTGGCACTCAAAACCTTTTAATTTTATTGAGAAAGAAAGTGCTGCAATAAAATTTTTTAAAGCAACTCAAGTTTATGTCGCTGATGTTTTTAAAAAATATGGATGGTTTTATGATCATAATAAAATTGTCTGTAATAGTATGTGGTCAATAATAAATAAAAAAGATAATTTTAATATAGAACACACTCATCCAAATAATTATATAAGTGCCTCTTATTATGTTAAAGCGCCTAAAGACTGTGGAAGATTTTCAGTTACTAATCCAAACACAATTAATAGAGATAAATTTCCAAAACAAGTTAATAGAACAGAATTTAATCGAAATGTTGCTCAGATTAATGTGGAGGAAGGAGACTTATTAATATTTCCCTCTTACTTGCCACACTATGTTGAGCCAAACAAATCTGATGAAGATAGAATTGTTGTTAGCTTTAATATAGATATCCTTAAATAATTATTTTATTATCTGATATCCATTCTTGAGACTTATTATAAAGTTATTGTCATCAAAAACTTTTAATATTTTTTTTCGCAATCTATAAACGTGTGTTTCTACCGTATGTGTTTCTAATTGAATATGATGTCCCCAAACCTGTAACTGCAATTCGTTTATTGTTATTGGTATTTTTGATGTTGATAAAAAAATTATTATATTCATTTCTTTTTCTGTCAATTTAACTTTTTTATTTTCAAATTTAATTTCTTTGGAATTCATATCAATCTTATAAACTCCAACATTTATTTCAGACTGTTCACTAAATTTTTGCTTTAAAAAATTAATGTTTAAATTTTCAATTAACTTAGTGAGCGTTATTGGATATCTATTAAAGATAAATTGATTTTTGATGTTTGGTATCTCATTTTTAGACACTACAAGGTGACTATTAATAATATTTAATTGGGTTTTTGAAAATTCTTCCTTTGTAGTGCTAATAACATCAAAGTTGAGAAAAAATTTTAACTCATCAAGAACCTTAAATAATACAGGAAAATCATAGATGATTAATTTTTGATTATTCATATAGTAAGAATATGACAATTATTTTAAAAAATAAAGATACTCTTCAAATAGATGACTTTATTTTCAAATGCTCTATTGGGAAAAATGGAATTAGTAAAAAAAAAATTGAGGGTGATAAAAAAACTCCAAAAGGAATTTTTTCAATTGAAAAGCTATATTATAGAGAAGATAAGGTTTTAAAGCCAAAAACTTCACTAAGATGTATTAAAATCAAAAGCAGTATGGCTTGGTGTGATGATATAAAAAACAAAAAAAAATATAATAAATTAATAAAAATTAACAAAAATATAAAACATGAAAGATTATATCGGAATGATTATAAATATGATCTTCTTATCCCCATTAAATATAATTTTAAGAATATAGTAATTGGCAAGGGAAGTTGTATTTTCATACATTTAACAAAAGATTATAAACCAACAGCTGGTTGTATAGCGCTTAAAAGAAAAGACTTTTTGATCATGCTTAAATTAATAAATAATAAAACAAAAATAATAATAAATTAATTTCTTTGTCCAAAAATACTAGAGCCAATTCTTAAATAGGTTGCATAGTTCTTAGTGGCCTCTAAATAATCCGAGGACATTCCCATACTCAACTCTGATAAATTCACATCGTTACTCAATAAAAACATTTTTTTAAAATATTCAGTTGAAGACTCATTTGCTGGAGGAATACACATTAATCCAATGATATCTAAATTTAATTGTTTACAAAATTTGTAGAAATCTACTAACTCATCTTTCTTTATTCCTGATTTTTGACTCTCGTTCCCTATATTGATCTGTATAAAGATCTTAGGCCTTTTACTTTGTTTTATTTGTTCTTCAGCAATTTTATTTGCTAATTTTTTGCTATCTAATGAATGAATATAATCAAATATTTTTAATGCAAATTTAACCTTATTTGTTTGAAGCCCCCCAATTAAGTGCAGCTTAACATTTGTATTTTTAGGTTTTACATCTGTCCACTTATCTAGCGCTTCTTGAACTCTATTTTCTCCATAATCAGTATGGCCATACTCTACTAAAGGTAAAATTTTATCCATACTAAAGGTTTTGGATACAGCAATAATCTTGGGCCGTTTATTATTGCCCATATCATTTACTTTGGATTTGATATCATTTTCTATATAAATTAAGTTTTTAACTGTATTATGCATAATAAAATTCTAAATAAATATTACTTTATAAATACTCTCGACAAAAGCAATATAGATAAACAGGATAAAACTACAGTTATAATTTATAGAAATTATAATCAAAAAATAGATAAAAGATTAATTTTACAAATAAAAAATTTATGTAAAAAAAAAGGTAACAAATTTATCCTTGCAAACAATATTAAATTAGCAATTACTTTTGATTTAGATGGTGCTTATATTCCATCATTCAATAAAGATAAAAAACATCTTTCTTACTCATTTAAAAAAGATTTTATTATTTTAGGTTCAGCACATAATATTAAAGAAATGAGAACCAAAGAATTACAAGGTGTTAACGAAATTTTCTTATCTTCAATTTTTAAAAAAAATAAAAACTTTTTGGGAATTAAAAAATTTAGATTGCTTTCTCTTTTAACTAAAAAGAAAATTATTGCACTTGGTGGAATTTCACAAAAAAATTTAAAATTATTAAATTTAGTTAATTGCTCTGGTTTCGCTGGTATTTCTTTTTTTAAATAAAAAAAAGGCCCCTAAAAGGGGCCCTTTTTAATAATTTGTGTTCTAAATTAAATTAGAATGCAAATGATAGATTTAACTCGTAAGAGTCCTTATCATCAGCAGTAGTAGTTAAACCACCAACATTGTCAACACTGTTAACAGCACCAGCAATAGTCATTCCACCCATTGTGTATGACGCTGAGAATCCAGAAGATTCTTGATCAGGTGTTCCTCCGCTACCGAAATCTACAGTATGTGTACCGTAAGATACTGAGAAGTCATCTGTTACTGCGTAAGAGATACCTAAACTTTCAGTTTCATCTGTATTTGTAGATGATCCAGCATCTATTTCAGATTGTTGGTAACCAACTGAAAGTGCACCCATTGTATATTTAACATACATAGTTGATTCATCAACTGATACAGTTGCAGATGTGTCATACGAACCTTCAGCATAACCTACTTCTAAACCGTCAACCATTTCTGGTGAGTATTTAACACCAAAGTCAGTGTAAGTAGACGCAGTTGCAGGTCCAGTTGTTTGTGCAGCATCTTGATATGCAAAATGAACTGACGCACCTGAAATTGAAGGTGAATCATATCTTATAAGGTTATCTCCAGCTACACCATTAACAACATCGTCATCTGCCCCTACAGTCAAATCCCAAGATTCTTCATAAGCGTGAGGAACCATGTCATCCCAACCACTCATTACTGAATCTCCACCGTGACCTGAGAAAGTAAATGTTCCAAGTGTGTCTGAACCAACTGTGAAACTTTGATTATCATAAGATGAAGCATTATCAGCAGTACCACCATCTAATTCAAATGAAGCACTTACTGCTAATCCACCATCAGTTTCTCCTGAAGCTGAAATAACAATACTATCATTTTGATCTAAAGCACTTGCAGTAGTATCACTAGTACTTGTTAAAGATAAACCAGCTGCTCCACTAATTGACCACTCAGCAGCACTTACTGAAAATGCAACAAGAGATCCAGCTAAAGCTGTTAAACCTATTTTTTTAAAGTTATTCATATTTTTCCTTTTGTTTATGTTTTTAATACTATTGTTTCTTAATAGTAAATATTGCCAACTATATAACATTTAGTATTACCCATTTTTCCTAAAATTTTGATTTTCTGATAAATAAATCATTAACTGTTGCATTTTTACATCACTTTAAAATGGCTATTTTCTTATGTTTTAGTGTTTTTACAAATATACTGTATAAATCCCATTAATTTAATAATAAATTAACAATATATATCATCATGGTTTCTTTAAAAAAATTTCAAGTTCTATTTGTTTTATTTTTATCTATCACTTTTCTAAATTCTTGCAGTGGTCTACCAAAAGGTGGTGATGGTAGTCTGACCGATCCCAAAGATAGGGTTAAAAAAAATTTAGAAGAAGGTCGTGGTTTTAGATTGATGGATGTAAATAAAAACAGTAAAGGTGGAGGTGTTTTCGAATTTGCAAGCTCTAATGAATTATGGAGAGCTTCGTTAGATACAATTGATTTTATGCCGCTTGCTTCAGTTAATTATAGTGGTGGAATCATAATTACAGATTGGTATTCAACTGATCAAAATTCAAATGAAAGTATTAAAATTTCAATAAGATTTTTAACCAACGAAGTAAGGGCAGATGCTATAAATATAAAAGTATTTAATAAGATATGTCTAGCACAATCTAATTGTGTAATATCAGAAAAAGAAGGAAATTTAATTCCTGAACTAAAACGGAAAATTTTAAGAACAGCGGCAATTTATGAAAAACAAAAAAAAGAAAAAGAAAAGAAAAAATAAAAATTTTTGCTCCTTAAATAATTTGATAACAAAATAATACTCAATAAAATTTACTTTTTGTGGATAGATATAATTTTAAAATAGTAGAAGAGAAGTGGCAAAAATACTGGGAAAACAATAATTCTTTCTCCACAAAAGTAGATAAAACCCAAAAAAAATTTTATTGTCTAGAGATGTTTCCTTACCCATCTGGAAAAATCCATATGGGCCATGTTAGAAATTATACTATCGGTGATGTGCTCGCAAGGTTCAAGGCACTACAAGGTTATAATGTTCTACACCCTATGGGATGGGACTCGTTTGGTATGCCAGCAGAAAATGCTGCAAGACAAAACAATTTAGATCCTAAAACTTGGACTGAATCAAATA
>Ga0208770_1001112_pt1 | contig 14157 bp, 13 predicted proteins | sample AntAceMetag02UK9_FD_184771 | JGI IMG/M metagenome (GOLD analysis project Ga0208770, IMG submission 184771) | Saline lake microbial communities from Ace Lake, Antarctica - Antarctic Ace Lake Metagenome 02UK9 (SPAdes) (version 2) | ecosystem: Environmental > Aquatic > Non-marine Saline and...
CACTCAAGATGATATGTTTATAAGGTTCTCTTCTCAAGAAAATATTAATGACTATGCACCAACTGCAACCAATAGTGCCGGTACACAGAGGCTGGCCGCCGGATCACGGATCATTGGATCTAAACTTGGAAGAAATGCAATTTATGTTTGGTCGGACACGTCTTTATTTACGATGAGATTTGTTGGAACTCCATTTACATTTGCTTTTGAACAAGTTGGAACAAACTGTGGATTACTAGGTAAGAATGCAGCCGTTGAAGTAGATGGTGCTGCTTACTGGATGTCTGATAGTGGTTTCTTTAGATACACCGGTCGATTAGAATCTATGCAATGTTTAGTTGAAGATTACGTTTATGATAATTTAAATTCAACATCTAATCAATTAATTTACTGTGGTATTAATAATTTATTTGGTGAGATTACATGGTTCTATCCAACATCTACATCAAATGCAAATAATAGATCTGTTACATACAGTTATCTAGATTCAACAAGAGAAAGACCTATTTGGTCTACTAATGCTAGTTCTTTATTTACTAGAACAACTTGGGAAGATTCTGCAGTTTTTGGTTTACCTCATGCTACTCAATATGATGCAGGAGATGATGCCTCTTTCGATGTTGTAGGTAATACAGAGGGGAGTACAATTTACTTTGAACACGAAACAGGAGTTAATCAACAGGAGGCAGGAGTAGCAGCAGTTGCGGTACCTGCAAGTATTACTTCGGGTGATTATGATATTACACAAAAAGTTGTTCAAGGCTCTGCTACTAATATGGCTGACCTTAGAGGTGATGGAGAAAGTATTATGAGAGTGAGTAGAATTATTCCTGACTTTGTTTCTCAAACAGGTAATGCTATTATTCAATTAGATCTTAGAGATTATCCTAATGACACTGCAGCGAGTTCACCTTTAGGTCCCTTTACATTAACCCCTACTACAAAAAAAGTTGACACTAGAGCAAGAGCTAGAGCAGTAGCACTTACTATTTCTAACACTGCAGTAGATAGTAGTTGGAAACTAGGTACTTTTAGGTTAGACATACAAGCGGGAGGAAGACGATAATGTCAATAGATAAAAAAATTAGTTATAAAGATCAGAGACTAACTAAGACTCAACAGAAAAAAACTAAACCTGCTAATCAAGGTGGTGGGCCCAATTATTTAGGAAAACAAAAAAAAGTAACTGTTCCTAAAAAATGGTTATCTTCTCCTGATCACGTTGTAGCAGAACTAGCTTACATTACTCCAAGAGAACAAAAAATTTTATTAGACGCTGATTTATATGGATCATTGAACGGACAACCTAATAGAGGTCCTGGTGGAATTATGTCATTACAAGGAGATATGGGATCTGTAGGTGGCGGACCAAGCGGAGGCGGCGGAGGAGGTGGAGGCCGAGACGCTTCAAAACCTGATTTTGGTAAACCCGGACCAGCACCAGATAGACCAGGAGGCCAAGACGCTTCAAAACCTGATTTTGGTAAACCCGGACCAGCACCAGATAGACCAGGAGGCCAAGACGCTTCAAAACCTGATTTTGGTAAACCCGGACCAGCACCAGATAGACCAGGTGATGGATATATAGATCCCGGTTTTATAGAAGCGATAGAAGAAATAACAAAAGGAACATTATCTGATCCAGAAGAAAAATTAGATTTTGTTGGCGATACAATATTTGGTCCTACACAAGAATATACAGGTGATAGTTCTTTATTTGGTGGTGCAAATAAATATGGCTACACGGATCAATACACCGATCCAACTAAAACAAATTTTGGAGACACAAAACCAGGGTATGGTGGGAAAATTTTCGGTGGTTTATTTGGACTTGCAACAGGTATACCTTTCATAGGTGGTGCGATTGGAAATGCTTATGACAAAGGTAAAGGATTATTTACTACTCAACCTCAAGACATGTCGGGATATAATAATTTAGGTTTAGGTGGAACAGGTCAATATGGTTTTGGTATACCAAATTTTGAGTCAGGTGACGGTGATTATGATATGTTGGGAAATAAAATTAATGAAATTACAGGGGAAATAACTTCTCCTACAGGTCAAAGTCTTGGTACAATTCCCGGTTATCCTGGTGGTCCTGGTAGTGATGACGGTGGTATAACAACTATTCCAACAGGTGAAGGTGGAAGTGATCAATATGTTAATTTAATAGATCAATATGTTCCAGAGGCTCCAACAGTTTCTAATGATGAATTTTCACAAAGATTTAAAGTTAAAGACGATTTTAGAAAAGCTAAAGGTGACGACTTAATAGCAGAAGATAAAAGAATAGCAGAATACATTAAAAATTTATACACATAATGGCAAAAATTGTACAATCATTAACCAGAGCAAGTGAAGAATACCAAGCGGACACGGCTCAGTCCCTGGTTAGAGATTTAGATGCCGTGTTAGAGAAATTAAATACAACGTTTCAAGAAGAATTAAAACAGGAGATAGAAGCTAGAAGTTTCTTTTTAAATTAATGGCAATAGTAAACCAATATAAATTTGTAGGAATAGATAATGATACTACCAATGGAGAACTTAATCCTTTTGGTGCAGGGTTTCCTTTAATTAGTGAAACCTATATTATTAAATCTATACTAGTTACTTCTGCGGGAACACCTAGTGTAACCGTTACTAATAATGCTTTTACATCTATTAAAACAGTAGCTTTAACAGCAAATATTACAAAAGAATTATTAACCCAACCGCTAATAGTAGTAGGGGGAACAACCCTTACCATTAAAGCAGGTAGCGCAGACTCATTTGATTTTGGAGTTAGCTATCTAAACATTAAAAAAGAGGTAACAACATAATGCAAATACTAACCCCCAAAGAAATCATAACGACACTTTCTAATAATAAGACAGGTGAAGTCTATGAGAATGAAGAGGCTTTAAAAGCAGCTAATATAGCAGAAGAAGACATAAGAAGAGACGTCAAGATTATAATGCCAGCTCTTGATTTGTTGTCTAAAACAAAGTAAAGTAATAAGCTCAGGAAAAATATATGTTCGAACAACAAATGTCACAATCTATAGAAGCAGGAGCACCCGATATTACTTATTCAGGTAATGAAGGTCCTAAGTCTCCGCAAGAAGAAAAAATGATGATGCTTATTGAAAAATTAATGAGTCAAGGCATGGGTCAAGAAGAAGCTATACAAATGGCTCAACAGATAATGGCACAAGCTGAGCAACAACAAATGGCTCAACAACAAATGCCACCACCACAGATGGCTCCGCAAGGAATGCCACCACCACAGATGGCTCCGCAAGGAATGCCTCCAAGACAAGGTGCTGCCTTCGGTGGTATTATGGGTCTAGATGGTAGACGACAATATGGTTGGGGAAGTAAAATAAAAAATAGACTTAGAAAATTAATACCAAATGAAGTAGCAAAGGTTGCAGAAGTTGCAGCACCTTTTGTTGCACCGTTCAATCCATTAGCTGCAGGTTTAATGTCAGGTATAGGTGGTTTTGATAGAACAGGTAGAATAGGTTCATCAATTAAATCAGGGTTAATGAATTATGGTATGGGTCAAGCAGGTAGATATTTAGGTGGAGCAGATTTTCAAACAGGAATTAATCCTATGACAGGATCAGGTGTACAAGGTGCAGGATTTTTTAGTAAACCTACAGGAAGCGGTGGAATAAAAAATTTATTTAATAAATCTCAAGTGCCAACAGATATGTCTAAATTTAATGAATTAGGTTTAGGTGGTTCTAATCCATCAGGTATAGCGGGAACTCAACAAGCAGCTCAAGCAGGAGATGCTTCGTTATATGAATCCATAATGGGAAAAAATATAGCAGATCCAACAGTTGCTCAAAATCTTATAAAAGGTAATCAAGCAAATAATTTAACACTTTTAGATAGATTTAAAGATTTTGGAGGCACAGCATTAAATTATGCTAAAGACCATCCTTACCAAGCTATAATGGCAGCATCAGCTATTGGTGGATTGATGAGTATGAATCAAGACGATGTAGTTGATGAGATCATGGACCGCGGTGAGGGGTTAGATATCGCAGGTATTAGAGCAGAAGTAACAGAAGCATTTAAAGATCAAACAGGTGAAAAATTATTAGCACTTAGAAGTAAGTATCCTTATCTTGGAACACAAGCCTCTAAGAACACAGCTATCATGGCTCAGGGTGGTAGAATAAGAAGAGCCGAAGGTGGATTAATGAACCTTGGCGGTATGGAATTAGATTATAGAGCTAAAGGTGGGTTTGTACCTATTGGAGCTAAAGAAAAAGCTGATGATGTCCCTGCAAGATTAAGTGTAAATGAGTTTGTATTTACTGCAGATGCTGTTAGAAGTGCAGGTAGTGGAGATATAGATAAAGGAGCAGAAATTATGGAGAGAGTTATGAAAAATTTAGAACAAGGTGGACAAATATCTGAAGACTCACAAGGCTTGCAAGGTGCAAGAGAAATGTTTCAAACATCACAACGATTAGGAGAAGTACTATAATGGCCGTAACACAAACACAAGCATTACCCCCACAATACGTAGAAGATTTACAAAAGGATCTTGGAACACAGTTAACAGCGTTAACTGCTGCACCATTAGATACTTCTAAATTTGCACCACAAGTTGCAGGTCAAGATGCCTTACAGCAACAAGCAGCAACAATGGCTGGTACACAAGGCCAAGGAATCGGTGCGTTTCAACCTTATCTTACACAAGCGGGAGCTTACGATACAGGAGCAGCACAATATGGAACTGCCGCTGGAAATTATTCGGGACCACAAGCTTACCAACAATTTCAATCACCTTACCAACAAGATATAATTAACGCAACATTAGCAGAGTATGACACACAAGCTGCACAAGGTATGACAGGTATAGGTCAACAAGCGGCGATGTCTGGAAACTTAGGGGGTGGGCGTGAAGGTGTAATGAGATCACAGTATCAAAACAAATCTGATATGAACAGAGCATTACTACAATCAGGATTATTACAACAAGGGTTTACTCAATCTAATCAATTAGCAAACCAAGCCTTTGGACAACAAATGAATTTAGGTAATCAACAAATGGGCCTATCACAAAATCAACAAGGGTTAGCGAGTTTAGCTCCATCACTATATCAAGGTGATATTAGTACTCTAGGTTCAGTTGGCTCAGCTCAACAAGCTCAAGCTCAAGCTCAACTAGATGCACAAAGAGAAGGAAATAGATTAGAAGCTTACGAACCTTATGAAAGATTAGGTTACCAACAATCAGGTATTGCTAGTATTGCATCTGGTGCACCAGGACAATATCAATCAACAGTTACACCTAACCCATCTCCACTACAACAAGCTATGGGGGTCGCTTCACTAGGTTATGGAGCTTACAAAGGTCTTGGTGGTAAAAATATATTTTAATTATGTTTAATAGAACTTTAAGAAGACCAATGTTTAGAAGAGGTGGAAAAGCCGAAGGTGGAATTACATCTGGACTACAAAGACCAGGTTATGCGGGTGATGGAGATAGCCAACTTGTTGGAAATCAAGCAATGGAAGTTGGAGAGAACATGAAACAATTTAATGCAGCCTTTCCTCAATACAACAATGCCGGTTCAGATTTTTTCATGAACCTTGGAACAAATATATTAGCAGCACCAGGAGGCAATCCCATACTTCAAACATTAGGAACAGCAGCTCAACCAGCATTAGCTCAAATGCAAAAAACTAACATGGCTAACGTGCAGGGAAATAGAGAATTAGCTTTACAATTTTGGAAGTCAATGGATGACGACGACAAAGATGCTATGATAATAAGAGCAGAACAAATGGTTGAAGCCGGTAGATTTAAAACAATTGAAGAAGCCCTACAAGTATTAGTTCCAACATTTAGAAAAGACCAGAGTCCAGAAGAAACTGCAAGAGAAAAAATATTAACTGAAGAAGATGATAAAACAACTTCAATAAATTCTATAGCTAAAACTTTTAAATTAGGTACACCTGACGCTGCAACTTTAGATACATTTTTTAAAGACATTGAAGCAGGTACTTTTGAAGGAGCACCACATGATCCAAGTACATTCTTTATTGAAGATGATGATGTAGCTAGAAGTGGTAAAGATAAAAGACTTTCTATAAAAGGTTTTGATCCTACACAAGATGACTACAAAGATGGTAGAGTTTACATAGATTTTATAACTAAAATAGCTTACGTAAAACAAGGACAGTTCTTTGTTCCTTATAGTGAATGGTCTGCAGAAGAAATTAAAACAAATTAGGAGGATAAATGCCATTCGGATTCGACCCTCGAAAACTAATAGAAGAAGATAATCAAGAATCAGATAACAAAGTCAAAGAAGCTATTAAAAAAACTTTAACCTTTGAAGAACAAGTTGAAGAGAACGAAACCTCTATTAGGAAAAGAAGTAAAATTGCTGATAATTTTTCTGATGTAGATAAAGCTCTTCGTGAAGTAAGATTTGTTGAGAAAGAAGGAATGGCAGCCTGGAGAAAAGAAAAAGAAGATACAGATCCAGAAGCTTATAAAAAATTTCAAGACTGGGAAGGTAAAACTTTATTTGGTAAAAAGAATAAACCTAAAACTTTAGAACAAGCAGAAGTTAAAACAAAAGAAGTAGACAAGCCTTTTGTCTTTGATGATGATTCTAAAACACAATCTCAAGGCGTGCCTTTTGAAAGTGAAGTAGGTATAACAGAATCAATTGGTGGAGCACTTGTTTCAGGTGCTATAAAAATTCCTAAAGGTTTTATGAATATTGGCGCGTGGACCATGGACGTGTTTGGGGATGAAAATATTCCAGTTGACCAAGGTAAAATTGCTCAGTTTGAAAACTGGTTTGATAAAACTTACATAGGTGGGTTAGAAGGTTATGCTGAAGAGAAAGCAAGATCAACTGCAGTAGGTAGACTTACAGAAATGATGGTACAGTTTTATGGAGGTTGGAAAACCGTTGGGAAGAGTGCAGAAAAAATAGCTCTTAAAGCTCAAGAAGGAATCAACAAAGCTACAGCTGCTATTAAAAAAGGAAAGTATTTAAGAACAGCCGGTAACAAAGAGGGTTTTAAACTAGCTAAAGAAGTTGAAAAATGGAATACCCTTTCAGGTAAACAAAAGTTTGTTGGGATGTTTGTTGGAGGAGGTATAACTGGGGGTGTGATATATGATAATACTAACATAGGGACTTTTGGAGATATAGAAGCACTAGATTTTTTAGGAACAGGATTAGATAGAGACCAGAAAGATACAGCTAAAGATGATGCAATGAGAATGTTCTATAACAAATTAAAATTTTCTGGTGAAATGGGTTTCCCTATTATACCTGCAATTATTGGAGGAGGTAGAGTAGGTAAAAGTATTTTAGATGGAGCAGTTAAAAGAAATGCTAACGCTGGTAAATTTGATAAGTTCGTAGACAAATATATAGCTAGGCCTTTTAGATCAAGAGGTCTTTTTCCAGAAAAACAATTCCAAGCAATGCAAAGACTAGAAGGTAAGAAAACTTCAGCTAACTTATTGTCTGTAGATTATCTTAGAAATATAGATGAGCTAGTTAAACAAATTTCTAAGTACTCTCAAGGAGCAGCTAACGCTAGTGGTATGACTGGTGAAATGTCTAGTTTAATTGTAGACTTAATTAAAAAAGGTAAGCTTGGTCTTCAAAATGGTAGAGTAGTGGTTAAAGGATTTGGTGATGCAGATTTAGAAAATTTCTATAAGTCAATGACTGAAAAATTAAAAATAAAATCCCCTGATGTTGTAAAATTAGTTAATGAACTAACAGGTGTTCATCAATCATGGGCTCAATTTTTAAACACAGTGGTTGAAGGTAAAAATTTAAATGTAGCTACTAAAGAATTTACAGCTTTAATGAATGATAGAATAAGAAATACATTAAACTCAGAGTATAAAATATTTGAACAAGGAGGAGTTAAAGCTTTTGTAGAAAACGCAACTTCTAATGATGTTATAAAAGAAGTAGCTGAAATTTTTATAAGAAGTGCTAAAGCTAATGGTAAAAGATTAGGTGCAGAAGACGCTGAATTAATTGTAAAAGATATTATTAAAAATGTTAGACTAGATAAAAATACTACATCTCCTATATTTAAATATGAAGCAGCAGACATAGCAAAAAACAAAGCACTAGTAATTAAAAACATTGGTGAAAATATAACAGGGGGCGGTAAATTTAAACCAGATGGTAACGGAGGATTAATACAAACTAAATCAGATCTAGAAGCTTTTAATAAACTATTTGGTAAGTATGAAAATGCTGAATCAATTATAGCCAATGTGACTACTGACCTTGCAGAGATTGCAGCAAGAGATAGATTTTATAATGTTATTAAAGAGGGTTCAGATGAAATGATTAAGAAGGGGGATATTGGAATTGTTTACCCAACTTATAACTCAGCAGTAAAAGCATTTGGAATAGGTGAAGAAATTATAGATGCTACTTCAGGTCTGCAACTTCCACAAAAATTAGGTGAACAAGCATACACAGTTCCTATTAATGGAATGTTTACAACAAAAGCTATTGCCGATGGTTTAAAGTATGGTGCCGCAAACAGTATGGGAAGTATAACTAAAAATATTGTTTATCAGTATGCAGTTATGTTACCTAAAGGATTAATTCAAGCTGGTAAAACAGTGGGTGGTCCTTTTACACATGCTAGAAATTTTTCATCAGGTGCAGTAACAACAGTATCTATGGGTAATATTAGTCTTGCTTTTACCAATCCAGGTTTTGCTTTAAAATCTATGCAAACTGCATTCAATACATTACAGCCACAACTTCTTTACAGAAACAAACCGGGTATTACTAGAACAGCAGCCATGACAGACAGCGAGTTTGCCGATGCTTTAAAAGGTGAAGGCGGACAAGCGTTGTATAGATTTTTACTTGAAGAAGGTATGGTAAATCAAAGTGCTATCATGAGAGATGCTATAGGTCTACTTGAAGATGTAGCTAAGCAAGGATTTTTACAAAGAGCATGGGATAAACTTGGTAGAAGAACAAAAGCAGTTATAAAAGGAGCTCAAGATATGTATGTTGCAGAAGATGACATATGGAAAACTTGGAATTTTTTTGCAGAAGATTTTAAAATTAACAGAGCTTATCAAAACGCAATTAAAAAAGGAATTGTTAATCCAAAAACAAATAAACCTTACACTGCTGCAGATATTCCAAATAGATTAGAGATGATGAAGATGGCTACACAGAACGTTAGAGAAATGCTACCTAACTATGCATACGTATCTGAATTAGTACAAGCCTCAAGAAGATCACCATTGGGTAACTTCGTTTCTTGGCCCGCAGAAATTATAAGAACCTCTACTAACATATCGATGGCAGCTAAGAGAGAAATGAAAGATCCTGTTATGAAAAGAATTGGTTATGAAAGAGGTATTGGTTTTGCAATGACTGTCGGTACTATAGGTCCAGCAGCAGTATGGGGATCTATGCAATTAGCCGGTTTTACTAAAGAAAAACTTATGGCTTTAAGAGAATTTGTTCCATGGTTTTCAAAAGATTCTACTCTTTTACCCGTGTACGAAGATGGTGAATATAAGTACATAGATTTTAGCAGAGCATTTTTTTATGATGTAATTACACAACCTCTTCAAACTGCATTTACAGAAATGAATAGAAGAGAAGACGAAGCTGTTATTCCTTCATTGGTAATGGGTATGACAAAAGCTTTTGCTAAATTAGTTGAACCATTTGTATCAGAATCTATTTGGATTAGTGGGGTTATGGATTTATATGCGAGAGGTGGAAAAACTAAACAAGGTCAATCCATATGGAATGAAAGGGATGCCCCTGGAGATAAGATAGCTAAAGCGTTTGGACATTTAACTAAATTATATACACCGGGTTCTACTGTACAGATTCAAAGACTCTATGCTGCTATTACAGGTAAAACTATTAGAGGAACTCAGTATGAAGTAACAGATGAATTATTAGGTTTGATTGGATTACGAAAAGCACCTCTTGATATTCCAAGATCAATTGAGATTATGATTGGTCAGTTTTTAAAAACTGAAAGGGATGAAAGAAAATTAATTTATGCAGGAACGTTGACAGGCGATCCCGTAAAAGATGATAACAAAATTATTAGACAATTTATTTTTGCAAACAAACAAAGGTTGGAAACATTTGAAGTTATGAGAAGACAATATGATGCAGCTAGGTTTTTAAAAATGAAGGAAAAAGATATAAAAGAAATTTTTACAGCAAGAGGAAACATGCCTTTATATGAAATGGTTAAAGCAAATAAATTTAAACCTTTTGGTATAACAGATGGTATGAAAGAGGCTTATGAAAGAATGGCTGACAAATATGGTATTGAAAATCCTTTATCAAAAAAAATAGTAAAAAGATTAGAAAAAATTGAAAATAAATTAAAGAAACAAAGATTGAACAGAGATTTTAAAATAGATGAGGAAAGATACTTATTTAATGAAGAATCTATAATAGATAGAGCAATTGATATGTTTAAAGGTGACCAGAAACCTATTATGCCAGAAGGTTTTAGTAATTTACCAAAGACCCCTGATCCTGTTGTAAATACTAATCAAATGGCTAACATAAATCCAATAACTAACTTGACACCTACTCAAGAAGCATTATTATCCCCTACAGAAAAGGTAATTGCGGGTAGAACATAATGACAAAAAATTTAGCACTCACAAAAATAGAATCGCATGAAAAATTGTGTAGAATTATGCAGAAACAAACTTATGACAAAATTAATTCACTAGAAAGACAAATTTGTAGAATCGAAACTATCTTACTAACATCGGTTGGAGCTTTAATCACTGGTATGGGTGGTGTAATTTATATGTTAATTATCCAATAGGATATCCATGAAACTGAGCAAAAATTTCAGCAAGGCTGAGCTTTGTAAGTCCCAAACAGCGACCAGGATGGGCCTCAACAACAACCCTACGGACGATCAGACCGAAAATCTACGATTGCTCTGTGAGAGGGTTCTACAGCCCGTTAGAGACCATTTTAACCAGGTAGTACACATTTCCAGTGGATTTAGAGACCCTATCTTATCCAATGCTATAGGTAGCTCAGTTGACAGCCAACATTGCCGTGGTGAAGCCGCAGATTTTGAAATCTTTGGTGTTCCTAACAATGAACTAGCAGATTGGATAAAAGAGAACCTAATGTTTGACCAATTAATTTTAGAATACTACACTCCAGGTGAACCTAACTCGGGATGGGTCCACGTCTCATATACAAAAGAAATTAATGCTAATAGAAAAGAGTATTTAATAGCTATAAAAAAAGATGGTAAAACTCATTATAAACCTATATTAGGTCTGTCCACGGACAGATATGCAAAATAACTTATTAGTACACAAACATTTAATTATAAGAGCGGAAGCAGTTAAGCCTCCGGTAGATGAAGAACAATTAAAAGAATGGTTTGAAGAATTTGTTCAATCTATTAACATGAAAATATTTATGGGTCCTTATGTTAAGTACTGTAACATGCCAGGCAACCGTGGAATAACAGCTGTTGCAATCATTGAAACTTCACACATTGCTATGCATATTTGGGACGAAGTAAGTCCAGCACTAATGCAATTTGATGTCTATTCTTGTGGTGAATTAAATATAGAAACCATTTGTGATAAAATTAAAAAAGATTTTGAAATTACTAAAATAGAATATAAGTTTTTAAACCGGGAAACTGGTCTTCACGATATTTCTTAAAATAAAATCCCAGCGCGCCTCGCGTGTATATCCTACTAAATCCATGACCTTAATTCTTCACCTAATACTTCAGAAGCGATATCAATCTTTTTACGTAAAGCTTTAACAATCTTTTCATCGACCGTATCTTCAGCATTAATATCAACATAAGTTACCGGTTTCTTTTGCCCGATCCGGTGAGCACGGTCCTCGGACTGTAATCTCTTCTCAAGATCATAACCGTTAGAATAGTAAATTACGGTGTTTGCAGCCGTTAAAGTTATCCCATAGCCGCCCGTAGCGGGGGTTCCAACAAAGAACCGACACTTAGGGTCATCTTGAAAACGCTTAATATTGTCTTGTCTTTCATCTTTTGGCGTTAATCCATAATAGTCAACCACGGATCCCGGACCATAAACTGCTTCTATTTCTTTGATTATGTTTTTAATATCATATTGATAGTGCGCCCAAATAATTGCTTTACCTTCAATGTCTTCCAACACAGATAGTAATTCTTTTATTCTATTATTTTCAATAGCTTGAATTTGACCATTGTCATCGGTAAAATGACCGCAAGTAATTTGATGTAATCTCATTAATTGAGTTAAGGTATTAACAGTTGTACTTTGTTTTCCATTAAGGATAGCAAGAGCTTCTTGTTTCATTTGATCATATAATTTTCTTTGTTGTTTAGTTAAAATTATTTGACGTTTAATAAATATTTTATCAGGTAAATCTAAACAATCTTCTTTTAATACACGATAGGAAAAAGGTTTTAATTTGTCGGATAATTCACCTAAGTTTTTAAAACCATTAACTAATTGTATTTGACGGCCTGCAATGTTTGCAGTTTTCATAATAGCATATCTCATTCTAAATGAATAATAAGAGTCATGATCTAAATGAAACGGATCTAAAAAATAACATTGACTAAAGAGATCTAGTGGATTTTTAGTTACAGGAGAGCCGGTCATTATTCTTCTATATTTAGTTTCTCTACTTAAAGATAAAATATTTTTGGTTCTATTAGCCTGTGGATTTTTAATAGTAGTTGACTCATCAATAGCCATCATAGTTTCATGACATGATAAAAATTTCTTAGCAAAGTCAACACCTTTTTCTGTGCTTAAAGCCTCGACATTCATAATAAGAATGTGCAAACTTTCACCTCCAGAAAATAAAGTATCTAAACTTTCTTGTTGTTTTTTAGTTATATTTGCTTGCCATAATACGGTCACATTCTCTATGTGATCAGGTAAATGAGTCGGTAATTCATTACTATACCAAGTACCTACAACCCCTTTAGGAGCTACAATTAAAGCACCATTAACTTTACCTTTATCATAAAGCATAGCTAAATTGTCAATTAATACTTTAGTTTTGCCAGTACCCATTTCTAAAAAATAAGCATAGCTTTCTCTATTCCATGACTTTTCTAATGCAGTCATTTGATGTGCGTACGGTTTTGTTTTAAATTTATAATCCATAATTTTTCTTCTTTCTACTTAAGAATATAAGGATAAAATCTTTCTTTGTCAAGGGTAAAAATAAGTACTTGACAATAAAATATTAAACACTATATTGCTAATCATGAAAGAAAATAAAGTTTACGTCATTCAAGAAATTGCGGGTACTGCAGAAGGCAGACCTAAAATAAATATTATGGGCGCATCAAAATATGGTGAGTTTGTTTTTTTATTACCGGAACTTTCACAGATAATATTTTCTCCTGGTCCATTAATTTTTAAACTTAGAAAAGCTTTAAAAGATTTTTCGACAGAAGATCATTTATTATTAACTGGAGATCCTGCAATTATTGGTGTAGCGTGTTCAATAGTTTCTGACATGACTAACGGTAAATACAATTTACTAAAATGGGATAAGCAAGAAAGACAATATTATCCTATTCAAATTAACTTATATGAAAGAGGAAAGATAGATGAGTAATATAGACTTTGAGGAAGACCAAACAAAGATGTTAGGTAAGACTGAAAATATTCAGTCGCTAGCGGACCAAGTGGAGAAACTAAATACTTTAGATCAAGAAGTAGAAATACTTGAAAACAATCTAAAACAAAAAAAGAAAGATTTTGAATATCTATCAGGAGAAGTTATTCCAACTATGATGGCTGAGATGGGTTTATCTCAACTTAAATTAATGGATGGTTCTTTAATAGATGTTAAACCAAATTACAGCGCAAACATCACTATTGCTAATAGAGATGCGGCGTTTAACTGGCTTCGTAACAATGGACTAGGAGATATAATCAAAAACGAGATATCCGTATCTTTTGGTCGCAACGAGGATAACAAGGCAGCTGATTATGCTGCTCTTGCATCAGAGCGTGGGTATCAACCGACACAAAAGTTGAAGGTTGAGCCCATGACTCTCAAAGCGCTAGTTCGGGAGCGTATAGAATCGGGCAAAGAAATGCCTACCGAGCTTTTCAACGTTTTCGTTGGAAA
>Ga0208770_1001113_pt1 | contig 14154 bp, 14 predicted proteins | sample AntAceMetag02UK9_FD_184771 | JGI IMG/M metagenome (GOLD analysis project Ga0208770, IMG submission 184771) | Saline lake microbial communities from Ace Lake, Antarctica - Antarctic Ace Lake Metagenome 02UK9 (SPAdes) (version 2) | ecosystem: Environmental > Aquatic > Non-marine Saline and...
AAAGTTTTTTCCCCCATCTATAAGTTCTTGTTTATAGAAAACATGATATCTATTCCAATCAAAGTCATCATTTAGTTTTGGTTTATAAAATAACTTATTAACTAAATGCAAATAAACTAATTTTAATGATACTTGTCCTTTAATAAGAGAGTGAACTATTTTAAGTAATAATTCACTGTAAATAAATATCTTATTTAATAATTTTTCATTATGCCTACTATTATTTTTTTTCATAAAATTTAATTCTAATTATTAACGACAAAAGTATAAATGCCACATCCATATTTTAAATTTTCAGGACAATCTTCAATTCTTATTTTAGAATATAATTGGTTTTTATCATCAATATAATCAAAACGTTTAAGCTTAATTTTTTCAGAAATATTTTTAAATGAAAAAATAGACTTAGGATGAAATACCCTGTGTGCATTAAAATGTATTTCATCTTTTGCACCTATTGGAAAACTCAAGTATAAAAGACCATTTGGCTCTATTAATTTGATCATATTTTCAAGCCCTTTTTTATGACCATCTACATCAATCAGATCGCCATATCTACCTAAACCAAAATGTTCAATTGCATGCAAACAAGACAAAGAGTCTGTAAGACCCATATCCTTTGGTTCTTCCATTATATCTAGCTTAGTAAATTTGATATTATGATGATAATTATTTGACAGATTTCTTATATCCAATACTTCTATTTCTCTAAATGAGGCAACATGTGCTACAAATCCATCAATTCTTGAACCAACATCAATATGTCTCCTAGGTTTATTTTGAAATATAGATTGAGCAACTAATAAATCTTGGTGAAAATAGTGTCCTTTATTATTGCCTGCACTGTCATGGTAATCACTGAGGATCATATAATTGTGAGTTATGGCACCATTATTTTTAAGCCATCTTTTTTTATTTTTTATGAATCGGGGATAATATCTTAAATCTAATAGGATTTTTAAGTCAAAACCAAAAATCAAAAATTTTTTATGAATATATCTTAATAAATCAATCAATAGTTTTTTCTATTTACTACTTTTCATAGATTAAAAAAATTTTTTTTGTTAAATTATTTTTTATATATATCATATAATTTTATTTTCATAAAAAATAAATGTCTAATTCTTTAAAATAAAGCAACTATAAAGTTTAAATTAATAGTGAATAATTGATTAAAAACTATATAAATAAATTTTATTATATTAGAAAAACATTACTTAATATGTTTTTAGAAAAAAATTGAACAATTTTTAAATTAAAAAGTTATAAATGTATATAATAGGTCTAAACGCGTTTCATGGAGATTCTTCAGCGTGTATCTTAAAAAATGGAGTTTTAATTGCTGCTGCTGAAGAAGAACGTTTTCGTCGTATTAAGCATTGGGCAGGTTTTCCATCAGAAGCAATAAAATGGTGCTTATCAGAAGCAGGTATAAATTTAGAAAATGTTGAGCATATAGCAGTTAACCAAGATCCAAAAGCAAACTTTGGTAAAAAAATGATTCATATAATTAAAAATCCTCCAAAATTAAATATGATTTTAGATCGTTTTCGGAACAAACTAGAAAGAAATAGTTTAAAAGATAATTTTAAAAAAGAATTCCCAGACTGCTTATTTCAAGGGTTAATTCACAATGTTGAACACCATACTGCACATCTTTCCTCTGCTTTTCATGTTAGTCCATTTAATGAAGCTGTTGTGCTATCTGTCGATGGCTTTGGTGACTTTGCTAGCACAGCCTGGGGTGTTGGACGTGGTATAGAAATTGATTTGAAAGATCGTGTTTATTTTCCTCACTCTTTAGGTATTTACTACATGGCACTTACCCAATTTATTGGTTTTCAAAATTGGGGTGACGAATATAAAGTGATGGGCTTAGCACCTTATGGCAAACCTACTTATTTAAATCAAATACGCCAAATTATTTCATTAAAGCCAAATGGTAAATTTGAGTTAAATCTTGATTATTTTTGTCATCATAAAGAAAAAACTGAATATGTTTGGAAAAATGATGGCCCTTTAGTTAAATCTCTATTTACTGAAAAGTTCAAAAAACTTTTAGGTCCACCTCGCAAACCAGGTGAAGAATTAACACAGCGCCATAAAGACATCGCCCACTCAGCTCAAGCTATTTATGAAGAGGCTTTTTTTCATATTTTAAATACATTACATGAAAAGTTTAAGATAGACTCAATTGCAATCGCTGGTGGTTGTGGATTTAATTCTGTTGCAAATGGAAAAATACTTTTAAACACTCCATTTAAAAAGATATATGTCCAAGCAGCAGCAGGCGATGCTGGAGGAGCAATTGGTGCAGCATTTGCAACCTGGCATAAAATTGGTGGAAAAAAAAGACTGGAAAGAGGTAAATTACATGATCATGCATATTGGGGCCCAAGTTTTACAAATGAATATTGCCATCTCTTGTTAAAAAAAGAAAAAAAAATAATTAAAAATGAGAATTGTTCTGTAACTCATTATAATAATCTTTCTGATTTAATAAAAAAAACCGCTTCGGAAATAGCTAATGGTAAAGTCATTGGTTGGTTTCAAGGTCGTATGGAATGGGGGCCTCGTGCTTTAGGAAATAGAAGTATTATTGGGGATCCTCGTCGTAAAAATATGAAAGATATTTTAAATATAAAGATCAAGCGAAGAGAGTCTTTTAGACCTTTTGCCCCTTCTATAATTCATGAAAAAGTATCAGAATGGTTTGAGCAAAAAGATGAAGTACCATTTATGATGCAAGTTTATCAAATTAAAGAGGAAAAAAGAGCAGAAATTCCAGCAGTAACTCATGTTGATGGATCCGGCCGACTGCAATCTGTGTATGAACATACAAATCCTAGATATTATTATTTAATTAAGGAATTTGAAAAAATTACTGGAGTACCCATGGTATTGAATACCTCATTTAACGAAAATGAGCCAGTGGTATGCAAGCCTGAAGAAGCATTAAATACATTTCTTAGAACTAAAATGGATATGTTAGTAATGGAAGATTGGATAATTGAAAGGAATTAGTTGAAAATCATTATAACAGGAGGATCAGGGTTTATTGGAACAAACTTAATAAGCTATTATTTAAAAAAAAAACACAAAGTATTCAATTTAGATTTAAAACCACCTCAAAATGCAAAACATAAAAAATATTGGTATAAAATTAATTTAAAAAATTACAAAGATTTTTTAAAGCAGATTAAGAAAATTCAACCAACTCATATCATACATTTAGCTGCTAAAGCAGATCTTAATGGCAAAAAATTAAAAGACTATTATTTTAATATTCGAAGTGTAGAAAATATAATTAAATTTTGTAAGAAAAAAAGTAATTTAAAAAGAGTAATATTTGCTTCTTCAATGCTTGTAAATCAAACTGGGTATAAACCAAAAAGTATCTTAGATTATAATCCGATCAATGATTATGGAAAAAGTAAAGCAATAGGAGAAAAAATAGTTCTTAGGAATCAAAATCTTTCTGCAGACTTTTGTATAATTAGACCTACTTCTATATGGGGTGAATGGTTTAGAGAGCCTTACAAAAACTTTTTTGATTATATAGTAAATGAGAAATATTTTAATCCAGGCAGTAATGCATCTAAAAAAACTTTTGGTTATGTGGGTAATACAGTTTATCAAATTGATAGATTATTATTTGCAAATACTAAAAAAATAAGAAATAAAATATTTTATATTGGAGATAAGCCACCAGTAAATATTTCAAATTGGGCAGATGAAATTGCTTTTATGGCAAAAGTTAAAAAGCCAAAAAAGATACCCTTGTTAGTCTTTAAGATAATAGCTAAAATAGGTGATGTGATTACTAAATTAGGCATTAATTTTCCCATGACGAGTTATAGATTAAAAAATATGACTACAGATAGAGTATATAATTTAGATGAAACCTACAATGTCTGTGGTAATCCACCATATAGTAGAAAAGGTGCAATTAAGAAAACTTTAAAATGGCTTTCTCAAAAAAAATTTAAACTGTGAAAATTTCCATAATTACTGTGAGCTACAATTCTTATGATGTAATAGAAAATTGTTTAGATTCAGTTAAAGCACAAAATTATGTTGATAAAGAGCATATTGTGATTGATGGCGCTAGCACTGATAAAACTTTATCATTATTAAAGTCAAAACGTAAGCAACTAAAAATGTTAATCAGTGAGCCAGACAAAGGAATTTATGATGCAATGAATAAAGGCATCAAAATTGCCTCAGGTGATATTATCGGTTTTTTAAATTCAGATGATTTTTATAAAAATAATAATATTTTAACAAAAGTTGAAAATATATTTTCAGAGAATCCATCACTTGATGCATGTTATTCTGATTTAATTTATACTAATCAACATAATAGCTTAAAAAATATACGTTATTGGAAATCTAGTAAATTTATACCTGGTTTATTTTCAAAAGGATGGTGTCCACCTCACCCAACTTTTTTTGCTCGTCGCTCAGTATATGAAAGATTTGGTAACTTTGATCTTAACTACCGCATTGCCTCAGATGTTGAGTTAATGATGCGTTTCCTTGAGGTACATAAAATCAATGTTTGTTACATACCAGAAGTGTGGATTAAAATGCGAATGGGTGGAACTACAAATAAAAATTTTAAGAATATTTTAATACAGAATAAAGAAGTTTTGTATGCTTTAAAGCGTCATAAATTGCCAATTAATTTGGTAAGTTTTTTTTATAATAAGATTATTTCTCGTAGTTTACAGTTTATAAAAAAACAGGAAGTATGAAAAAAATTTTAGTCACAGGAGCCTCAGGATTTATTGGTAAAACTTTATGTAATAAACTTATTAAATTAAGTTTTAATGTTCAAGGCGCAGTTAGGAGCCTTGACTCCCTCACTTTTGATTATAACTTCAAAGCCGTCACTGTCGGTGAAATTGGAGCAAACACAAATTGGATAAATGCTTTAAAAGATATAGATTGTATTATTCATTGTGCTGGTAAAGCACATTCAATCAGTAAAAAAAATAATATAAATATGTATCATTCAATAAATACAGAAGGCACAAAAAATCTTGCAGAACAGGCAGTTAAGGCTGGCGTTAAAAGATTGGTATTTTTGAGTTCGGTGAAAGTAAATGGAGAAAGTACAGGAAAAACTTTTAATAATAAAATATTTACAAACAAAAGTGTATTAAATCCTAAAGATGCTTATTCAATATCTAAATTTGAAAGTGAAAAATTGTTGTGGAAAATTTCATCAAAAACTGATTTAGAGGTAGTAGTAGTACGTTTACCTTTAGTTTATGGGTATGGAGTAAAAGGTAACTTAATGCGCTTAATAAAATTAATAAAATCTGGCATACCTTTACCTTTTGATCTAATCAAAAATCAAAGATCTTTAATTGGTATTGATAATTTGGTTGATTTGTTAGTTAGATGTATCGAACATCCTGATGCAAAAAGTAAAACTTTTTTAGTTTCAGATGGGGAAGATTTATCCACTCCTGAATTATTAAAAAACATTGCGTCTGCAATGGGACGTTCAGCTTTTATGTTTCCATTTCCGATTTCACTATTAAAATTTTTTGGTTTTGTCTTAGGAAAATCAAGTGAAATAGATCGATTGACTGGATCTTTGCAGATAGATAATAATTATACAAAAAAAATATTAAATTGGTCACCACCAATAAGTGTTCAGGAGGGTATAAAACGAATGATACAAAACAAATGACCCGTCTGTTTGATATTTTGCTCTCTTTCTTTGGAATAATAATTTTATCACCAGTATTAATTTTATTATGGATTGTAGGTCTATGTGAAAATGGTTCTCCTTTATTTAAGCAACAGCGAGTTGGTCATTATCAAAAATTATTTTATTTAATAAAATTTAGATCTATGCGAATAAATATAAAATCAGTGGCAACCCATCTTATAGATAATCGGATGATCACTCCATATGGATATTTTTTAAGACGCACTAAACTTGATGAGGTTCCACAATTAATAAATGTATTACTAGGTGATATGAGCTTAGTTGGACCAAGACCTTGCTTATTTAATCAGACAAGATTAATTAGTGAGCGTAAAAAAAGAGGGGTATTTAAAGTTAGACCTGGGATCACTGGACTTTCCCAAATTTCAGGAATAAATATGAAAACACCATCACTACTTGCTAAAACAGATCAAAAAATGATTAAAGAAATGAGTTTATTTAATTATTTTTACTATATTTTTAAAACAATTTTACAAATTATCAGATAAATAAAAATATTTTTATTGAAATAATTTTCATAAAACTTCAATATTATTGTCTTTTAATATTTGCCCTTTATAGTTAATTTTTAAATAGTAGAATTAAAATTATGTCAATTTATTCAGTAATATCCAAAGATATATCTAATCTACATCGATATACAAAGAGGATTATAGCTATTGTTGTTGATATATGTTTATGTATTATTTGTACTTGGCTTGCATTTTATTTAAGACTAGAACAATTTATTCAAATAAATGATGTAGCAAGTTTAGCAGTTGAAATTTCAGTATTGTTTGCAATCCCAATATTTTGGCTAATGGGTTTGTATAAAACCATTCTTCGTTTTGCAGGTTCATCAGTAATATTTATAGTATTCGTTGCAACCTTTGTTTATTCGTTATTATATTTTGCAGTAATTGGCATTTATGGAATTCAAGGTATCCCAAGATCAATTGGTATCATTCAACCTATTTTATTATTTTTAGGAATTTCAGCTTCAAGAATAGTTATCAAATTTCTATTATTAAGTAATTTTAAAAGATCTAAAAATAAAACTAATGTATTAGTTTACGGAGCAGGCAGTGCAGGAAGACAATTATTAACTAGTTTAGAGAATAATTTAGAGATGAAAGTGGTTGGTTTTTTAGATGACAATCCTCAATTTCATAGACAAATAGTATTAGGTCAAACAGTTTATGATCCATCAAATATAAATAAATTAGTTAATAAAAAAAATATTGATTTAGTTTTATTAGCTCTTCCATCAATTACTCCACAAAGAAGAAATCAAATCATTGAAAGGCTAAATAAATATAAAGTAACAGTTAAAACCCTACCTAGTATTCAAGATATTGTTAATGGTAACGTATCAATATCAGATATTAAAGATTTAATTATTGAAGATCTTTTAAGTAGAGAGCAAGTTCAGCCAAATTTAGAGTTATTATCTAAAAATATAAAATCAAAAGTTGTAATGGTTACAGGTGCGGGTGGCTCAATTGGTTCAGAGTTATCTCGTCAAATTATAAAATTAAGACCAAAAAAATTACTTCTAATTGAGGTAAGTGAGTTTGCCCTTTATAAAATAAGTGAAGAAATAAAAAGTATAAATCAAAATATAAAAGTTATCTCTTTACTTATTAATGTTCAAAATAAATCAAAAGTTGAAGAAGTATTTAAAACTTTTAAAATAGATACCGTTTATCATGCGGCAGCTTATAAACACGTGCCCATAGTTGAAGAAAATATTTGTGAAAGTGTTAAAAACAATGTCTTTGGAACTTTTTTTCTTGCTCAAGCTGTACTAAAATATAGTGTTTCGAATTTTGTCTTAATCTCAAGTGATAAAGCAGTAAGATCAACAAATATTATGGGTGCAACTAAAAGACTTGCTGAAATTTGTATCCAGTCACTTTATGACAATCAAAATAAACAATCTAAATTTGCAATTGTAAGATTTGGAAATGTATTAGAATCTTCAGGCTCTGTTATTCCTAAATTTAAAAAACAAATTAAAGAAGGAGGTCCTGTAACCTTAACTCACCTTGATGTTACACGTTATTTTATGACTATAACTGAGGCCTCCCAATTAGTTATTCAATCAGGAGCAATGGCTAAAAAGTGTGAGGTATTTGTCTTAGATATGGGAGATAGTGTCAAAATTAAAGATTTAATTGATAAAATGATAAAAATCTCAGGGCTTTCAATTAAAGATAGTAAAAATTTAGATGGAGATATTGAAATTAAAATAACAGGGCTTAGACCAGGTGAAAAATTGTATGAAGAATTATTAATAGGAGATAATCCTAAAAAAACTTATCATGAAAAGATTCTAAAAGCACTGGATCCTTTCATTTCTTTTAATAAACTTACAATAGATTTAGACAATTTATCAAATTTAATAGAAGAAAATAAAGTGAAAGAGGTTAAAGATATGCTTTCTAATTTAATTCCCTCTTATCAGTCAAATTCAAAAATTGTTGATCATTTTTATGAACAACAATCAGATTCTAAAAATGATTTAAAATCATCTACAACAACTAAGAATCAAGAAAATAAAGTTGTAAGAATTAAAACTAAATAATTTTATAAATTTAATGAATAATCTTAAATACTCAAATTCAGTTTTAATTAATTTAATATTAGTTTCTATTATCCCTTTTTTAATTTGGGGACCTTTTTTTCCAGATTTAATTGTAAGCATTTCAGCTTTATTTTTTTTATTCTATATATTTAAAAATAAAGAATTTTATTTTTTTAATAATAAGCCATTAATTATTTTTTTTATCTTTTGTATTTATTGTATTTTACTAAGCTTATTTGTAGCTGAAGATATGATGTTAAGTTTTGAAAGTTCTTTATTTTATTTTAGAATAGGGGTGTTTAGTTGTTTTGTTTGGTGTTTAATTGACCGAGATAAAAGTGTTTTAGCTTATTTTTATTATGCATTAATTTTATGTTTTTCAGCTTTGGTGATTGATGGTTACATTCAATATTTTACAGGTATAAGTTTATCAGGATTTAAAATATCAGGTATTCGTGTTTCATCATTTTTTAGAGATGAATTAATTATGGGCTCATATTTATCTAGATTGTTCCCCCTATTATTTGCTCTATTTTTAGTTAAGAAAAAACAAAAATTTGAAATTTATTTCATAGGGTTTTTTTTCATTTCAGTTGATGTGTTAATCTTTATATCAGGGGAACGATCTGCTTTTTTCTTTTTAAATTTATCGACAGTATTTATTATTATCTTAATAAAAGAGTATCAAAAATTTAGATTAATAACGTTTATTATAGCAATTATTTGTGTTTTCATTTTAAGTTTAAATTCATCAGCATTAAATGAAAGAATGTTTAAGGGTCCTGCTCAAGATATGGGGATCATTAAACATTCAAATGAACCAGTAATTTTTTCAACAGCTCATGATAGTTTAATTAAAACTGCATTTAACATGTTTAAAGATAAACCTCTTTTTGGCCATGGTCCAAAGATGTTTAGAGTAATGTGCCACGATGAAAAATATGCACTTGGAGCATATTCTTGTATGACCCATCCTCATAATTTTTATATTCAATTGTTAGGTGAAACTGGAATTATAGGATTTTTATTTTTGCTTAGTGCTTTAATTTATGTTTTTTACACAGCTTTCAGACAATTTAAATCAATAATTTTTAAGCAAAAAAGACCCCTAACAGATTATCAGGTATGCTTATTGTCAGGGATTTTGATAACTCTTTGGCCATTTTCACCAAACGGTAATTTCTTTAACAATTGGTTGATGATAGTTTACAGCTTAACTGTTGGTTTTTATCTACAATCAATTTATTCTAAGAAAAGTAAAAAATAGATATGTTAAATTGTTGATTTAATATTTTTATTTAAACAAAGCTAAAATTGATATAGTAAAAGAATTTATGGTCAAAAATTCTAAAATAGATAACGATGAAATCAATTTAATTGAATTGATTTACTCACTTTGGGAGGGCAAGTGGAAGATAGCTGTTGCTGTGATCATTTCATTGATAGCTGTGATAAGTTATCAATCAACCAAGACAAAAAACTTTACTGCCATAACTGAAATTAAACCCATAAGCATTTCAGAATTAAACAAATTTGTTGAGTTAGATAATTTGATAACTAATGCTAATGCTAATGCTAATGCTAATGCTAATGCTAATGCTAATACTGGTACTGGTACTATTGATATAGTTAATGTTGAAGGAAAGATTAATAAAAATAAAAGTTTAAGACTTTTAAATATTTATATTAATGTACTTAACGAAAGGTCAGTATTTGAAGATGCAATACGTAAGTTTAATTTATTAGAGGCCAGTCAATATAATAATGAACAAGAATATAGTGAAGCGATTATTAGACTTGCTTCATCTGTAAAAATTTTATCGCCCTCAGTTAGTGCTAATGCAAAAAAAGGAAATTTAGAAACTTCTTATCACACTATTAATTTTACACATCATGATACTGAAAAATGGAAAAGTATTTTGAGATATGTAGATGAATTAGTAAATAAAATTGTAAAAAAAAATCTAATTGATAAATATAATAATTCTTTATCCTCTTTAACAGATAAAAAAAAATATCAACTTGAAGATATTTCAATTAAAATTAATAATGCTTTAAATGATTACGAACGTGAAATTAATGATAGATTGGCATATTTAGAAGAACAGTCAGCAATAGCCAAGAAATTAGGAATTTCAAAAAATACAATTGAAGTACAAACATTTGGCAATCAAACAGATTTGCCCTTTTATTTAAGAGGTTATGAAGCGATTGATAAAGAAATAGAATTAATACGGTTACGTAAAGATAAAAAAGCATTTATTAAAAGATTGTTTGAGTTAGAAAAAGAGAAAAGAGCAATTGAACAAGACAAAACTCTAGAACGAGTTAAATTAGCTCTTCAACCAAGTCTGCTAGCAAATAACAACGAATTTTATGCAGCATCAGTAAATGCTATTAGAACTAAATTTGAATATAAAGATTATAAAAAATTGAGCGTGCTAGCTGTAGTAATTGGTTTAATGGCTGGAATATTTTATGTTTTAATCTCTAATGCATTTCAATCTCATAGAGTTTCTAGAAAAAAAACTAATTAAGCTTACTTTTTAACCATAAAGTTAAGAGCTTCTTTGATTTAATTACTTAAGATTAATCTTTACATCATTCTTTAATTTTAGTAATAACTACTGCCTGGTGATTATTGCGAAGGGGCAATACCCGATCCCATTCCGAACTCGGAAGTCAAGCCCTTCAGCGCCAATGGTACTTTGTCTTAAGACACGGAAGAGTAGGACATTGCCAGGCTATAAAAAATATTATGAAAATTAAAAGCTCACTTAAATCATTAAAAAAAAGAGACCTTAACTCTAAGTTAGTTAGAAGAAGAGGAAGAGTTTATATAATTAATAAAACAAACCCAAAATTTAAAGCAAGACAGAAGTAAGTTTTATGGACAATGAAAACCATAAAAGCACTTGGAATAATTTCACAAAGTTTGTGTTGTGGGGAACTGTCGCTGTTATAGGTGTTTTAGTTTTAATGGCAATATTCTTACTATAGGGTTCTCATATGAGAATCGTTTCAATTTTAGAAAATCAAAATATTGAGAAAAGAATTGCAATAACTCCTGAGATTGCAAAAAAGTACATAGCCTTAGGTTTTGAAATCTCTATAATGGAAAAATATGGAGAACATTTAGGATTTAAGGATAATGAATATAAAGAATTAGGAGTTAAGATTTAAATAATGAAGCTGAAACTTTAAAAAATGCAGATGTTATTATTCAGTTAGGATTATTATCTGATGAAAATCTTTCTAATTTAAAAGAAAACCAAACACTTATTGGAGTATTTAATCCATATACGAATAGAGAAAAAATAGAAAATTTATCTAAAAAGAATATTAATGTTTTTTCTTTAGAAATGTTACCAAGAATTACTAGAGCTCAATCAATGGATATCCTGTCGTCACAGGCTAATCTTGCTGGTTACAAAGCAGTAATAGAGTCGTTTGCAAATTTTGAAAAGGCCATACCCATGATGATGACGGCCGCAGGTACCATCCCAGCAGCAAAAGTGTTAGTGGTTGGCGCGGGTGTAGCTGGTCTTCAAGCAATCGCAACAGCAAAAAGAATGGGTGCAATAGTTTTTGCAACAGATGTTAGAATGGCATCAAAAGAACAAGTTGAAAGCTTAGGTGGAAAATTTTTAACTGTTGAAGGGTCTGAAAATTTAGAGACCGAAGGGGGTTATGCAAAAGAAGCATCTGAAGAATTTAAAAAAAAACAAGAAGATCTTTTAGCCGAAACTTTAAAGAAAATTGATATTGTAATATGTACTGCTTTAATTCCAGGTAAAAAAGCACCATTAATTATTAAAGGTTCCATGATTGATAATATGAAATCAGGCTCTGTTATTTATGATTTGGCAGCAATTCAAGGTGGTAATTCAGAGTTTACTGAAGTTGATAAAATTGTAGTTAAAAATGGAGTAAAGATTATGGGTGAAACAAATATTCTTAATAAACTGCCAGTTTCAGCTTCAAATTTATATTCAAAAAATGTGTTTAATTTTGTGTCAAATTTATATGATAAGGAAAATAAAAAGATTAATATTAATTTAGAAGATGAGATAATTGAAAAAACTTTAATAAAATAAAATAAAATTATGGAAATAGACCCTTTTATATTTAGATTAAGCATATTTATTTTATCAATTTTTATAGGATATTATGTTGTATGGAGTGTAACTCCATCTTTGCATACTCCATTAATGTCAGTAACTAATGCAATATCATCGGTAATCATTGTTGGTGCTATAATTGCAGGGTTGGCCGGAAGTACAGACAATGTTTTCACAATCTCAAACATTCTTGGTTTTTTAGCAATTTCTCTTGCTGCCATTAATATATTTGGAGGATTTTTGGTCACTCAAAGAATGCTTCAAATGTATAAAAAAAAGAAGAAAGATAAATAATTATGTCAGCAAATTTATCAGCAATATTTTATTTAGTTTCAGGGGTTTTATTTATATTGGCACTAAGAGGACTTTCATCGCCAGAAACTTCAAGACAAGGTAATTTTTTTGGAATTTTAGGAATGGTGATAGCTATCACTGTTACCTTTTTATCGGTTGGAAATTTTTCTAGTGGGCTTATTTATGTGCTAATTTTTTTACTAGTAGGAGGTCTTATAGGGGCATTCATCGCTTATAAGATACCAATGACGGCTATGCCAGAGTTGGTAGCGGGGTTTCATAGCTTAGTTGGACTATCAGCAGTTTTTGTTGCAATCTCAGCTTTCTTAAATCCGGAGGCATTTAACTTGGGATCAGTAGGTGCTATTAAACTTGCAAGCTTAATTGAAATGTCAATTGGAGCTGCAGTTGGTGCTATAACATTCTCTGGCTCAATAATTGCTTTTTTAAAACTTCAAGGAATAATGTCAGGGTCACCCATCACTTTTAAAGGGCAGCATTTTCTTAATGCTTTATTGTTAATTTCAATTCTAGTTTTAACTTACTTATTATGTTTATCCCAGTCCTCTAATTTCTTTTGGATATTAATAGCAGTTTCATTTTTAATAGGATTTTTACTGATCATTCCAATTGGTGGAGCAGATATGCCGGTTGTAATTTCAATGTTAAATTCATATTCTGGTTGGGCTGCTGCAGGAATAGGTTTTACTTTAGAAAATACTGCATTAATTATAACAGGTGCTCTTGTTGGATCTTCTGGTGCAATTTTATCTTACATAATGTGCAAAGGTATGAACCGTTCTTTCTTTAATGTAATTTTAGGAGGATTTGGTGCAACAGAACAGTCTGCATCAACTGGAAATAAAGAACAAAGACCAGTTAAGAGTGGTAATGCAGAAGATGCAGCCTTCTTAATGAAGAATGCATCTTCTGTTATAATTGTTCCAGGTTATGGTATGGCAGTAGCTCAAGCACAACACGCACTAAGAGAGATGGTTGATACGTTAAAGAAAAATGATATTAAAGTTACTTATGCAATTCATCCTGTTGCAGGAAGAATGCCAGGTCATATGAATGTATTGTTGGCAGAAGCAAATGTTCCATATGATGAAGTTTTTGAACTTGAAGAAATTAATAATGATTTTGCTAATGCTGATGTTGCATTTGTAATTGGAGCGAATGACGTAACAAACCCTGTGGCAAAAACTGACCCTCAAAGTCCAATTTATGGAATGCCAGTGTTAGATGTTGAAAAATGCAAGTCAGTATTATTTGTAAAAAGAAGCTTGGCACCTGGTTATGCTGGAATTGATAACGAATTGTTCTATAAAGATAACACTCTAATGCTATTTGCAGATGCAAAAAAAATGACAGAGGATATAACTAAAAATCTTTAAAAATTAATGACAACAAAAATTTTTTGTGAC
>Ga0208770_1001115_pt1 | contig 14148 bp, 16 predicted proteins | sample AntAceMetag02UK9_FD_184771 | JGI IMG/M metagenome (GOLD analysis project Ga0208770, IMG submission 184771) | Saline lake microbial communities from Ace Lake, Antarctica - Antarctic Ace Lake Metagenome 02UK9 (SPAdes) (version 2) | ecosystem: Environmental > Aquatic > Non-marine Saline and...
CTAATTTAAATTTAGAAGCAATTGGCGTTGAATTAGATGAAAAGAAAAGAATTAAAACTGACAAAAAATTTCAAACAAATATTAAGAACGTATATGCTATTGGAGATGTAATTGAAGGACCGATGTTAGCTCATAAAGCTGAAGACGAAGGTATTGCAGTTGCAGAAAATATCGCAGGACAATCAGGACATGTTAATTATGATATTATTCCTGGAGTTGTTTACACAACGCCAGAAGTTGCTTCAATTGGGAAAACAGAAGAGCAATTAAAAGAAGCAAACACCAAATATAAAATTGGTAAATTTTTATTTATGGCAAATTCAAGAGCCAAAGCAATTGATGAAGCCGAAGGCTTTGTTAAAATCCTAGCTGATGAAAAAACAGATAGAGTTTTAGGGGCACATATTATTGGACCTCATGCGGGCGAACTAATTGGAGAAATTGGAGTTGCAATGGAGTTTGGTGCTAGCGCTGAAGATATCGCAAGAACATGTCATGCACACCCAACATTTTCTGAAGCAGTAAAAGAAGCAGCGTTATCAGTAGATAAAAGAGCAATACACTCTTAATTAATTTCTAGTCATAAACCTATATTCTAAAGCATATGCAAATACTGTGCTTTTAAAGAGTGTTCACCTTTTGTGGACTCACTTGGCGTTGTATTTGTTAGAGCGTGTTAGGATATTTCTTGGTTCATTCTTGGTTCAAACCCAGAAATGCTCTTGGTTCATTCTTGGTTCATGAGTGTATTGTTGTTTCGCTCTAGCCTCTAGTTAGCTTCTCATTTTCTGTCCCGTAAATTGTAGAACTCCCAATATTAACAAATAATAAAAAGGAGTATCTTATGACTGAAGAAACAAACAAGGTGGTCGCTGCTGTTGCAGCTCCCGAGAGTAAAACAAGAATAATGCGAGAACCTATATTCAAAACTGGGTTCAGTTTTACTAATGCCAATATGGCAAGAGCTAAACATAGACACGGAGTGACAAAAGACAGACGATATGACACGAAAATAAAAGGCTTATGTGTTGAAATTAAACCCAATCAAACAATAACTTTCTATGCTTACAAAAGCGTTCATATGTACAACAAGAAGAAGAACACTTGGGCTCCGAATGTAGTTTATAGAAAGATGTGGCATTGGGCAAAGAACACGGGTTTTGATTGTGAAGCTGCTAGAGATAAAGTTGCTGAATACATAAGTCAAATTACAGATAGCAGATCAAAAGCTGATAGTAAGATCACAGTTGAATATCTAGTAAGGAAATTCATTAAGACTGGAATGAATGGTTTTACATTAAAGGACGATTCAAGAATGTATAAACCTGATGTTAAGAGAAAATATATCAGCAACCTTGAGCATTTAGTTTTGTATGAGGGCTGCACTGATCAGACTAGAAAGAAACATACAGCTCCGATTGAGTATATGAATACAATTTATACTAAACCTCTAAAGGATTATGTTGCTTCCGAATTAACTGATGACGCAATTAAAGCTCATAAGTTTAAGCTGCATGATACTCCGCAAGTTTATAATGTAATCGCAACGCTGTTGTCGGTTGTTTATAATTGGTCAAAGATGAATAGATTATATCAAGGTGATAATCCTTTTTATTTTGTAAAAAGATATCCAAAAGTTAGAGTAAAAATTAAACTTCCTGATGATGTAAGGGATAAAATTAAAGATCACTGCGAGAGTAAGGCGTTTGATTATAATGCTCACTTCTTAACAATTATCGCAACTGTTCTTTATACTGGATTTAGAGGTATAGAAATCTATGGACTCCGTTGGGAAGAACCTAGAACTGAAGAAGAAAAACAGAAGTGTTCAGGTTGGCTGCTAAAAGGTTGGGACACAGATGAAAAGGGATATTTATTTTTATGGGATCCCAAAAATAGAAAGGAGTTTAAGGCTTACTTGAGAACACCATTAAAGAATCTTTTTATTAGATTGAGAAAGAAACTTTATAATGATCCGAAACTTTCTTGGTGCCTGAACTCTGATTATATCTTTCCTAAATCTAGATGGAGCGCAAACTACCCTGAAGAACATACAGACTCATATGCTCAAACTTATCCATTAAGAAAACTTAATGAGGACTTTGGTTTAAGAGTTGAGAACTCTAAAGGTAGATTGAGAAATACTTTCACGATCAAGATAGGACGAAAAACATTTGGATCTGAAGTTGCTGCTGAAAGAGGAATTGAAATTGCTTCAAGAGCATTGAACCACTCTGATACTCAAGTGACTAGAGATCATTATATCGTTCCTGAAGATAGTGATTTGGACTTTGAGTTTGAGAATAAGAAAACGAATGTTGAGAATATTGAAACTCATCGTGAAAAGAAGAAAGAAATAATATAAGCTACCTAAAAGGTACTTATTAATGACTAAAAGCAAAGACTTATCGTGGGCTCAATTAAAGGACATTTGGGGTGATCAATTCGGCATTACTCCAAGTGAAGTTTCAGCGCTGCTAGAAAAGCACTGGCTTGATAAAGATTATACAGTCACCTTTGGTAATATGTTCAAGGACAAAAATAATATTAAAATGTTCAAGAGCTATGTCAGGTATGTTTATGATTATATGGAGAAGCAAAATCTCTATTGGCGTTCAGCGCTCATTAAACTTTTTGATGACAAAGATAAATTCACAATAAATGTTTTAATTTATATGAATGTGCCTCACGCTAGTTGGAAAGCAGTCACCTTTGCAAAGTATATTGGGCAATGGAGATCTGATTTTATGACTAGAGGTTGGCTACCTAAAGATGAGAATTTTAATAAACCAATCATAAACAAAGTTAAATCCCTAAACTTAAAAGCAAAATCAAAAGGCTTAATTGTAAAAAAGAAAAAGAAATAGCCACTCACTCTAGTACCTAGTTAAGAAATTATAATTCATCTAATCCATGCGATTAAGTTGTGATGAATAAAAATACTGCAAGAGATCTAAAAGAACAATGCTTGAGTGATGAAGCAATCGCTTCAATATCAAATAGAGTTTTATTAGTTAGCAGCGTCCAACTTGCAAAGATTCTCGGAAAGAAAAACGATAACAGCTTGAGAGCTTCCAGATCAAACAAAACGGGATTCAAAGCATACAAAGATAAACAAGGGAATGTTTATTACAATTTAATACAAGTCTTTAACGAACTAGGGATAAAATTATGACAATAGAAAAAGAAATATATTCAGCAAAGAATGATCCAAGTATTGATCTTGGAATCGCAATAGACCAAGCATATCAAGAAGCACTAGACGATGGATTTAAAGGAAGTAAAAGCGACTGGTTAAGAACAGCTCCTAAATCTGTGCTGCGATCATTGCTGAAGAATGGTGGTGATGTGAAAGAGAATTCATACTCACAACTGATAGACGATTACGACAACGATATTCAAGTTATTCAAATTGATGGAGAGAAAGAATCTTTAACGAATTACATCGTTAGAATGGGTGGGGTTGTTGATGACGAATAAATACAAAGGATATTTAAATGGAGTTAACCCAAATTATACTCGTAAAGTTTTACAAGATGATGACCCAAGATATTTCAGCATTGATACTGGGAGATTTGTGAATGGTAAAGGTGAAGAATTAAAAACGATGGCAGAGGCAGTTAAGGTTAACGACAAGATTGATAAAGAATACAAAGAAGCGTGGCCACCTCAAAAGGCTATTGGAGCAAAGCCAGTTAGAGATAATTTAATGCTACAAGCTATTCGTAATTCATCAACTCCAGTTAAAGGTTATGTAGGTGGAGCGACTCCAGTCAAAAAGCCAGTACAGCAAAGACTATTTCAAGACATTTTTGATAAGAACGGATTAAAACGAACGCCAAAGACTGAATCAGAGGCTTCAGTAAATAGAAGAACTTGGCAAAAGGTTGAAAAGAATAGGGCTAAAGGTAAAGCAGATTATGAGGACTTTCAAGATCACGAAATAATAGTCGCTGAAAGTTATAGAAGTACAAAGAAACTTCAAAAAGAAATTACCGACAATCTAAATGAGTATTTAAAAAATAAGATACCAGAGATTGTGCAGCAAACTCCAACTCCATCTTTTATTTCTAGCCCACAGCCTAAATCAAAAGGGATTGCAGATACTAGATTAGTTGCAGACATCAAACTTAAAAATGAGATTTTAAATGGCGAATAAAAAGAATTATAAATTTATTACTAAAACTAGAACTCCAGAATGGAGAGCTGAACGACAGAAGCTATTAAAGAAGTTAGATAAATCAAATAAGGTTTCAGAGAAGCATAAGAAGTTAATGAATCCAAAAATCATGACTCCCGAACATTATGAATTCTTATATGAGGCTATCACAGTCAAATATATTAAATCAAAAGAGATAGCTCTAGTAAATGCGTTCCACGAAATATCGGGCTATATGAAAACAATAGATGAGCAGCACGATACTATTCTATGGCTGAAAGCTGATCTTAATGACAAGAAAGAAGTCCATGAACTTTATTACGACAGAATTCTTGAATGGACAGAAGTTTTAAAAGCAAGTCGTGAAGAAGTTAAAAAAGTTTGGTCTGATCGTAATGACGCTATTCGTTCTTATAATGGATTGCTGCAAATGCAGAAGTCAGCAAAGGACTTGGGTATTGATACTAGAAAATTTGTTTTACCAGAGGAAGATGAGAAAAAATATAAGGACTATGAATTCTCTGTGAATGGCAAGGTGCTTGAGAGTGGGAGAACTTCATACAGAATGTCAGTAACCAAAAAGAGGAATAAAAAATGAATACAAGACAATTAGAAATAAATGCACTCGGTAAAATAATACAAGACATAGATAACAGCGGAGTAGCAGAATTTAACGATTGGCAATGGGCAAAAAAATTTGACAATTTAGAAGAAGCAACTGGATTCTTATTGGGACATCTAAAGCGAACTAGAGAACTGCTTAAGTATGGACTGATTGTGAATAAGAAACTTTTAGAAAAACTAGAAGAAAAACCAACTAACAAAAACGACTTAAAGGAGTCTTATTATGGAAACAACAAAACAAAAAGGAAGATTAACTCTTGAGGGGATAGGTGTTTCAGCCGATTTCAATTCAGGATTACAGGGCAGCAAGATTTATACTTCAGCCCATATCTCTAATCAAAAACCATCGGAAACAGAATGGTTTAAAGTACACGCTGCTAACTGGGAAGATACTCCAGTTGGTATTTTAGTTAAAATCAGAGTAGGCGTAAAAGACACAGAATACCTAGTGTTTGGGAGTGAGCAATTCAAAGCTAGAGTAAAAGATGATTTCAAAAAAGTTAGGAAAGTACATCTAGTCTATTACACAACATCACAAGGCAGAATGGGTATTTGGCCTATATCAATCCCGATGAATGAAAGAGCGCAAAAGAATAATTGGATTGTGTCGGCGCAGCAGCTAGTTGAAAGCGCTAGAGATAAATGGACGAAGTGTGTTTCTAATCAAAGCATAGGTGCATACGAAATGTTTGTAGCACGACCACAAGATCAAGAACAGTTTGGAACTGCAAAGTTTGAATTAGATTTTTTGGATTGTTTAGAAAAAGCATTTGGTGATGATATTCTTATGGAGGAAGAGTATGATGACAACCCATATGTGCAGCAACAAATAGGTACTCAAGTAGGTATCAAATTATCGGGGCTGTAAATGAAAGAGCCACTAAAAACTTTAATAGAAATAGATAAAGCAGCTAACAACACAGACTTAATAAAGATCCACAGACAAAGAAGTTGGGATTCTACAAAGTGCGCTAACTGCAACATAGAAGTTGATAAAGAAACTTTGGCCGATGATGAATATAATATATCCGCCCTATGTTTAGAATGCCAAAAAGAATTCTTTAAGGAGCAAGATGAGCATTAAAGATTTTATTTGGAAACAGTTTGATCATGTCGTTGTTTATGATTATGAGTATAGTCAAACAAGTGGCAACAATCCCGATCCCGTTTGTGTGACCTATAAAGATTTAAAAAATGGTCAGGTTGTGCAGCAGTGGTTAGTGGGTCAGGATAATATGAATTATTATAATGTTTCCCCGTTCCCAGTTGAATCCACTTTGTTTATTTGTCACTATGCGGTTGCAGAAGTATCTTGCGACATCGTTCGTGGGTTTATTAAGCCTAGATATATTTGGGATAGTTTTGTTGAGGAAAAGAAAATTCTTAATGGAAAGATTAAAGTTGGTTTTGGGTTGGTGGATACTTGCGAGAGATATAATGTTAAAGGCAAGACGACCAAAGAAATAAAAGACTCTTGGCGTGATGTTATTATTAATAATTATCCCACCTATACAGAAGATCAGGAATCAGGAATCTTAAAATACAATCTTGAAGATGTAATAATGTCAGAGAAGTTATTTTATGCGCAGCTTGAAACTTTAAGCTTTAATAATGATAACTTTCACCAGATAGTAAGTCAGGCAATCTTTCATGGTCGGGCAATGGGTATTTGTGCGCAGATAGAACACAACGGAATTCCAGTTAATTTAAAACTTTATAATGATTTAAATAATAATTATGAAGAAGTTAGAAAATTGGAGATTGAAGAACTAATTAGAATCTTTGATTGTTATGATGGTGAGAAATTTTCTAATAAGAAGTTTGCTGCTGCTCTTGAGAAAGAGGGTCTATCTGAAAGATGGCCAAAGACAGAAAAGGGTAGATTCAAAACAGATGATAGAACTATCTATCGCTTTGCTGAAACCAATGCTGCTATTCAACAATATAGAAGCTCCAAATTCATAATAGAAAGCCGTAAATTAAAAGGCTATGAAATTGGTAAAGATGGTCGTTCTAGAACTAGCTTAAATATGTTTGGTCAAATTACTGGAAGAACGAATGTTTCAACAGCCAGAAATCCTTTCGGCGCTCCAAGAAGAATGAGAACTATGATTGGTGCAGCTAAAAATAAGATTTTAGTTTATGCCGATTGGAAATCTCAAGAAGCTGTTATTCAGGCTCATCTATCCCAAGACCAGAATATGATTGCAGCAGTTGCTTCAGGCGATCCGTATTTACATACTGCTAAATTAGTTGGAGCAGTACCACAAGACGCAACTAAAAAATCTCATAAAAAAGAAAGAGAGATTTATAAACAATCATTCTTGGCGATTGGTTATGGACAAACACCTTATGGATTAAAAAACAAATTGGGAATTCCAATTGCTAATGCAACTTTCATTCATGGTGTAATTATAAAAGCATATAATGTTTATCAAGAGTGGATTCAGTCTTTGAAAGATAGAGCAATGCAGCGAGGATATTTTATTACAAAGTATGGCTGGAAGTATTGGCTGTCTGATAGAGAAATGGCAAACCCAAGATCACTCGGCAACTGGCCTATTCAATCTCATGGTTCAGAAATTATGAGAAGAGCTATGATTGAGTTAGATGAAGTTGGATTTGAAATTTCTATGATTGTTCACGATGCAGTTTTAATTCATATGGACAGAAAAAACTCCGCAACAAATATTAGAGCAGTGAAACAAATTATGAGTGCTGCTGCTAAAGAAGTTATCGGTTCTGAAATTCCAGTTGATATAGAAATCATTAAAGACTCATATGTTCAACAAGGTGAGCATGGTGAAATGTGGAATAAGCTTTATGAAAAATTAATAAAAGTAAAAAAGGGAGGTGTTAAGAATACGGACACTTAATTTATAGTGTCCTGATTAGCATACAGTTGTGTCCGTTATAATTACACCCGTATGCTTCTAATTAGTATTTTACTTAATTCTATATATACCCATATGACTATACCCATTAAAAAGAAAACCCCTGAAGAAGATTGGTTTATCCAAGATTACTTTTACAAGTCCTCTATCATCGTAAAGAAAGTTGCGGGTGAAGTTGGAATGTCTATTTATAATTATTTAAAATTTAAAAAGAACTTTGATGGTGATAAATATTATTCGCTGCCCAAAGAACAATTTGATTTGAAGTGGGGGATTAGCAGACAAAGAAAAGCAGAGGCCATAGACAAATTAGAAAAAGAAGGATTAATTGCAACAGTTAGAAAAAAAGGTTGCTCAACAAAAGTGAGGTTAATATTAAAATGAAAAATCCACCAGACAATACGGGTAAAAAATATTTAACAAAGATAACTCCGAAGCAGCAAAAGTTTATAGATATTTATGTTTCAGGTTATGGAGAACTAACTGCAAAAGAATGTGCAATCAGAGCGGGGTATGAAGAGGGCAGCGCTCACAGTAGAGCAAACGAATTATTAGATTTTAGAAAGTATCCCGAAGTCACAAAAGCTATTGAAGAGGGGTTAGTTGGTCATAAAGAAATATGGCTTGTTGATAAGGAAAGACATTTGGCGAATTTAACTAGGATTGGCAACGAAGCTAGAGCAAAAGGAATGTACGGGGTAGCGGGTAAGATGGAAGAATTAAAGGGTCGTGCTCAAGGGTTTTATATTGATAGAAATATCACGATGACAAAGGAGCTTTCTGAAGAGGATCTAGATGAGAAGATTAGAAGAATGTTCCCTGATAGAGCTGAATTTGAAAAAATTAACTCGGCACTTGGTGATAAGATTTTTGGAGAAATGACCGATGTCACTCGTAAAGAAGAAGCTTTAAAAGACAAGGCTAGTGAAGAAAGACTGGGTCAATTAGAAGAATACCAAGAGGATAGAAAAGCAGCGAGGAATAAGAATTTAAAAGAGAATAAGAATAAGACTGATCTCAAAAGTTTCTAGAGCTCTCCAAGAGGCGGGTTTAGCTTGGTTCCTGATCGGTGATGTATGTATCAAAAGGTGGCTCCGCCCCCGATACTAGCATAAATATTAAATATTATTAACTCGGATTCACTGTATTTGGAAACGGACACTTGATCACGAATCTTTAATCAATTATAAATAAAAAATTAATAAGATACCTTTGCTGCTTGACCCTTGTTGATTAGTCATCTTCTTGGGTTGAAGTGGCTCTTATCCAATTGCCCTGTAAAAATTTTAAACATTACCAAATATATTTTGATGTTTTTCTATTTGAAAAAATTTACTCTATGGAAAAAATATATAAACAATCTATTTTTGAAAATAAAATTCTTAAAATAAGACATTTGAAAGTAATTCAAATATTAAAGGCAATTATAAATAAAAGATTAAAAAGTTAAAATTCTAATCCAATTATATGGGGTGTCTTAATAGTTTTATTGAGCAAAGTTTTTAGTACTTACCCAAACTTGATATACAAAACAAATTTTCAAGTAATAGATGTCCATATAATAATTCACTTAATATTTAAAACATCGGTGATTTTTTCTATTACAATGCTAGATCCAGATAGACTTAAGTGATTATAATCTAAATACTTACTATCATTTTCACCAATTTTCATTTTGCAATTGTTTGATGGACAAATAATTTTTGTGATATCTATAAATTTAACATGAGAAATATTGCTTAAAATTTTACTTAAGGTTTTAATTTTATATTTATGTTCATCATTAATCATAAAACTACAATTTTTATTCGAATTTAAAATTTTACTTTTTAATAAACATTGACCAATGTTAAAAGGTGCTAAAGGGGTTGGTCCTATTACAAATACATTTACATTTTTCAAATCATTAAGTAATTCAATAAAAGAATCTTTAAATAATTCATTACTTAACTCAGTAATAAAAGAAGATGAAATAATTACATTTTTAATTGTTTTATTATTTTGTAAAGTTAAAATAGCTTCTGAATAAAATTTATTGCACGGTATTGAGTTTATATCTTTTACTTTATCAACGTAACCTACTGCACAAGCATCAATTGTTAACTGTACAAGATTTAAATTGTATTCATCCCTTAATGCTGTCACGTAAACTGCTGAATGACTATTACCAAGCACTGCCATGGAGGGCTTACTGCTTACAGAGCAGCTATTATTTACTTTTGTATTGCCAGTACACTGAAATCCAAATCCATTATTAAATTGAAAATTAGCCATCAATTCAGATCTATTTTTAAATCCACCATTTTTATGACCAAGAATACCAAGTATCGATAAACTTAAAACAACGACACTAATTGAAATAATTAATTTTTTTAATGATATGGATTTTCTAAATGGTTTTTCAATTAATTGGTATGAACCATAAGATAATATAATAAGAACAATTAAACAAATTAACAATTTATTTGTACTAACCTCAGGCCCCCATAAATAATTAGAGTAAACCAGTATTGGTATATGCCAGAGATATAAACTGTAGCTTATTAAACCTATCATCAAGAAAGGCTTAAATGATAAAATTTTACCAATAAAATCATTTTTGGATGAATATACAATAATTAAAAAGCTTCCAGTAACTGGTGCTATTAATAAAAAATTCAATAAAACATGATCTTCTGGAATCAATATAATTGAGCCTAATACTAAAATAAATCCAATTAATGTCAGTATTAAATTATTAGAATTTTTTTTATTATGCTTAATTAGTGCTGCCAACATACCAAATCCTAACTCCCATGCTCTTGAAAATACCATAAAAAAATTGAAGGAAGGGTCTTTAAAGTTAACATAATTAACAAAAAGACTAGTAAAAATTATAATTAATATAAAACTATATTGCCACTTTTTATTTGATTTCCAAAAAAAAAATAGCAATATCGGTATAAGAAAATAAAACTGCTCTTCAACACCAAGACTCCATGTGTGAAATAAAGGGTTATTTGAGCTTTCTAAACCCCAGTAACTACTACCCTTAAAATATAGAAATAAATTAGTTGCAGAAAATATTGATGTCACAACATATATACCAACATCTTTGTGTAAGTTTGGCAAAAATACAAACCACGATGTCAAATAAACAAAAATTAATACTACCAGTAAAACAGGTAATATTCGTCTTATACGTCTTTCATAAAAATTTATAAAACTAAACTGATTATTTTCAATGCTTTCAATAAGAATTGTTGTAATTAAATAGCCGCTAATTACAAAAAATATATCAACACCTACAAAGCCACCACCAAAAAACTCAAATCCAGAATGAAACAAAATAACTGGAACAACAGCAAAAGCTCTTAATCCATCAATTTCAACACGATACTTCATAATATTTAAATTTCTTTATAAGTTATAATGTGTTGTAATCTTTTAATACGCTCGATACTAGATCGTTGCTAGCAGCACTATATGCAAGAATATCATAATATCCAAAAGTTCTTGATCCACCTTTAAAATTTTGTTTTGCGTTATAGTTTAATAAATTATCAATCTCCACAATACTCTCTGGTTTATATATTATTTTATTATACATTATTAACCCTTTTAAAAATTTTGATCATTTCTTCCTCTTCAATAGAGTATAACTTTATATTACTAGTAATACTTAACATAATCCAAAAGCTTATATTTAATAAATCAAAGAGAAATATATTTTCTACACCATAAAACATAAAATATGATGCAATTATAAAGGCTAATGAGTAGGTATAATTATTTTTTGAGTATTTAACTGATAAGTAAATAGATTTAAAAACCATTAAAGAAATTAATAACAAAAAAATTAAACCTCCTTTCAACATAATGCCTAGTATTCCAACCTCTGCATTAAATCTAAAAGGACTGTCACCTGAAGCAAATCCCATGTTTTTCCAATTATAAAAATAATCACTATAATAATTTGAAAAACCACCGTGGCTCTTATCCAATTGCCCTGATTCCTGATTTTGCGTTTGCTGCATAACAATCCACGCAGATACTTCCAGTATTAAATTCAAACTCTGAAAACTGAATTGTAAAATTTTTTTTCTTAACTTCCTTATGACCACCACAGAATATGCAACGATCAACTTCTCTGTTGCTGCTGAACATTCTAGATTCATTTTCAGAAATTTTAAAACTCATATCCTATCTTATCCCATATTAATGATTATATAAAATTCTAAAATTTTTCAGAGGCTACAACTGTCTGAAACAGACTATATAGACTTAACTATTAGGAGTCCCTTATACCAGAGAGGGTGTACCCCCTTAAAGAAAGTTAGAAAACCGAGATTGGTTATAGTGCCCTATTTTTAATGCGAAGTGTTTGCGAAGCTAGAGCGAGTCACGCAACAGCGTGACGAGCTCAATAGACTCCATAGATAGATTTTAAGACTCGACAAGATCGTCATGGACAATCGGACTCAAACCTAATCCATCATCAATCTCCGCTGCTGTGAGTCCGTTTAAATGGCATTGTGGATTCAATTTAGTTGTTCAAATAAGAGTCGGTTTTATTGATCTTTTAGAAACTTATTGACCAAGATTGGTTCATCAATTAGATTTCAAAATGTATTGGGATTACTAATTTATTTGGTTAATAGTTTTATAATTTAGGTTCTATTCTTGGTACAGAAAGTAAAAAGCAAACAGTGCGTTTAGAAGTTATGTTTATCAATAGAAGTAGAGCGGTTCAAAAAAGAACAATACACTCTTAAAGTATTTTCATATTATAAAGATATGAAAGTACCGATTCTTATACCAAATATTTTTAATCATCCCTTTACCTATAATTCTGATTTAAATTTAAAGGTTGGAGATTATGTAGTGGTACCATTTGGAAAATCTGAGCTTACAGGGGTAGTTTGGAATGACTTTGAAAAAAAAACAAATAAAAATTTTGCAATTAAAAAAGTTTTAAGAAAATTAGATGTGCCATCTCTAAAAAATAATACAATTAAATTCTTAAACTGGTTTTCTGAATACAATATGACCCCAAAAGGTATGGCATTAAAACTGTTATTATTAAGTAGTGGTGCTGTAGAGAGGTTACCAATCGAAGTCTATGAGCCATTCAAAATTGATATCAAAGAAAATAAAATAAAACTTTCTAAAGAGCAAAAAGATTCATTAAAAAAAATGAATGTATTAAATCAAAAATTTAGAGTTCATGTTTTACAAGGAACTACCGGATCCGGCAAAACTATGGTTTATTTTGAGGCTTTAAAAGAGATAATTAGCAAGGGTTTTCAAGGTTTAATTCTATTACCTGAAATTGGGTTAACAGGACAATTTCAAAATAAGTTTGTAGAATTTTTTGGCTTTAAGCCAGCTGTATGGCATTCAGGAATTACAAAAAAAAATAAAGAAATAATATGGAGTGGTATTGCCAATGATAAAATAAAAGTTGTAATCGGTGCTAGGTCTTCATTATTTCTACCTTTTAAAAAATTGGGACTAATTATTGTTGATGAGGAACATGATCAATCTTACAAACAAGATGAGGGAGTAACTTATAATGCTAGAGACATGGCTATTTCTAGAGGCTCGTTTGAAAATATACCTGTAAATTTAATTACAGCCGTTCCATCTATTGAAACTTATGACAATATTAAAAAAGGTAAATATAGTTTATCAAAACTTAATCAAAGATACTTGAATGCATCTTTACCTAATTACGAAATAATTAATCTTAATAATTCAAAATTAGAATCTCAATCATGGATATCAAAAGAAATAATAGAAAAAGTAAATTTCCATCTTGAAAAAGAAGACCAAGTTTTATTTTTCTTAAATCGAAGAGGTTTTTCTCCCCATGTTTTATGTAAAAAATGTTTTAATAGTTATTCTTGTCCAAACTGTTCAATAAACTTAGTTTATCATAAGAATAAAAATAATTTATTGTGTCATTATTGTGGGTACAAAGCATTATTAGATAGGGATTGTTCAAAAGAAGGAAAGTGCGATTTTATTTTTAGTGGACCTGGTGTGGAAAGAATATCTGAAGAAGTAAAAAAAAACTTTCCAACAAAAAATACTATAATTTTTTCTAGCGATACTATGAATAAAAAAAGTTCATCAGACATATTAGATAAGATTATAAATAATAAAATTCAAATTTTAATTGGTACTCAATTAATATCTAAAGGTTTTCATTTTCCAAATTTAAATTGTATTGTTGTGGTTGATATTGATTTATCGTCACAAGGCCATGATTTACGAGGGGCAGAAAAAAATTTACAATTATATCACCAACTTTCAGGTAGAGCAGGGAGAACAGGAAAGCCGGCAACTGTTTATTTCCAAACCTACAATTTAAATACTAAAATGATTTCTGATATTACAAATAAAGATCCTAATATATTTTTAGATAAAGAACTTGAAATTAGAAGAGAAAATAACCTTCCACCTTTTCAAAGATTTATTGCTTTAATA
>Ga0208770_1001119_pt1 | contig 14128 bp, 13 predicted proteins | sample AntAceMetag02UK9_FD_184771 | JGI IMG/M metagenome (GOLD analysis project Ga0208770, IMG submission 184771) | Saline lake microbial communities from Ace Lake, Antarctica - Antarctic Ace Lake Metagenome 02UK9 (SPAdes) (version 2) | ecosystem: Environmental > Aquatic > Non-marine Saline and...
CCAAATGAATATGTACAAAGAGGGATTTTCAGGTGGTTATGATCATTATGAAAAAATATATTTGTTTTTTGTAGGTTTATTATTTATTTACTTATTACTCATAATGGGTTAAATTTTTTTATTAATATTTGAAAAATAATATATTGAATAAAATAGTTTTTGTTTGTTTTATATATTTTATAAAATATATCGCTTATTTCTTCTGGCATTTTCTTTTTTTCCTTCACATCATTTATCTTGAATGTTTCAAATTGTTCGTTTTCACTCATTTCTTCTATTTTTTTTTTCATAGGTTCTTTAAATGGTGCGTATAGAGTATCGTGACTATGGGTGTCTTCAATATGATAATAATTGTTCATTACGTCTTTTATACTTTTTAAATATAACGCAAAATTTGGTTCATTTGTAGACTTACCAAAAATATTGTAATTTTCGTTCATTAAACAATTAGGACATTTCACCATACACAAATCTTTTAATTCATGTGTAATTTTATTTTTTCCTAAATGTAAATCAGTACATTTTTTCCAAGTTTCATTAGATGAATAATTTTTCACAAAAAATAAGGGTTTTCCAGTTCTTTCACAATATTTTTCGTCTTCCTTGTTTAATTGTATTTTATTTGACCAAAAATCTAAACACATATTGTCATTATCCTTTTGTGATGGAAGTTTTATTTCAGGTTCTTTATCATACTTTTCTTCATACAAAGAATGTAATACTTTTAAACATTTCAAAAACATATACAATTGGTTTTTATCTAATATATGTAACTCTTTATCTAGTGCTTTAATGATATCTTCTTTATTCTCATATCTACTAGGATTTTCTGAAATAATATTTTGATTCAATATAAATAGTTCTCTTTTTATTTCTTCTTCCGTTTCAGGCGAATAATTTGAACCTCCGCCTTTTTGCGGTTCGATTTGTTTATGATTCAAAAAATTTATTTTGGTTTTACACGTTGATTCTGAAAATAAGTCTTCGCATACATCGCCTATAATATAATATATACTTGTTTCAAAACCAACATGAATGACGTTTCTTATAAATAATCCTTGTTCTAATAATATATTATTTAACATTTCTACACATTTTTTAAATTCTTGAAATATAGTTTTTACTATACCAAATGGTGAAGCGTTATTCATTATATTCATTGCATTTTCCAATACTTTTGGGTCCATTGTTAAGGTAGGTACATGTACATCTTTATGTGGTTCCGAAATAGAACCACCTATATATTTTTTTCGTGTTTTTTTATTATGTTTTTTTTTATATCTATGAGTCATTATAGTTATAAAATATTATTTTCTTACTCTATTTAATGCGGTATAAGTTGTATGAGTATCACTTCCACCAAAGGTAGAATCATTATAATTTAAGTTTACACTTTCAAGATTTTTGTATCGAGTATAAAGTGAAGAATCGGCCACTACTTTTCCATTACCACTTCCCAAAGACACCTGATTTGGTGTTACACCATTTGTCTCTATAGCACAAGATCTTGAACTTATTCCGCCACCCAATTTAGTTCTATTGACGTAAGTTTCATTCACCTGATTGGCGCCACCACACGATTGATATTTTCGAGACAAAACATCCCCCATATGAAGAGAAGTTCTAAAAGGTCCAATGGTAGATTTTCCAACATCTTCTCCTGTATTTGTTTTTATATTATTTGATTTGAATGCTTTTCGAAGAATTTTTCTTTGCATAGCTACATCCGAACCAACCATAGTGCTTTGAAATCCTACTTCTGAACGTTTTCCGTGTATTGTTCCGCCTAAATAACTCATTATATATATAATATAAAAAAATATGGTTTACCTAGGTCATAATTCTAGGAACAATATTCATTGTGATTAACTCTTGAAACAATAGTTTACAGCTATATGGAATTTTGACATAAGAGAAGTCGGTACGATTTTCACAAACATTACAAATATGAATATGTTCTTTATCATTGTATACAGCAATCATTCCACATTTTTTACAAACATTTACAGCATATTTATCTGACACATCATAAATACGCTCCTTTGTAAATTTAGATGCTCCATGGGATATCATACAATCACGCTCCATTTCACCAAACCTTAATCCGCCATCTCGACTACGGCCTTCTGCTGGTTGTCTAGTCAAATTCACCATAGGTCCAATACATCTACTATGCTGCTTGTCATTCACCATATGTTTCAGTCTTTGATAATAGACTGGACCAATAAAGATAGATGTTTTTATTTGTTCACCGGTTTTTCCGTCATATAATACCTCGTTTCCTTTGGATTCGTAATTATGTTTCTGTAGTTCTTTATATACTTCGTTCATATCCATTTCACCAAAACTGGTTCCATCCCCAAATAATCCTAATTTTAATAATAATTTCCCAACGATGGTTTCTTTCAATTGGGCAATTGTCATACGCGAAGGAATCGCATGTGGATTGATGATAATATCAGGACGAACCCCTTCTTTGGTAAAAGGCATATCTTGTTCTTCAATGATATTTCCAATGGTACCTTTTTGTCCGTGACGACTACTAAATTTATCACCTATGTTTGGTTTTCGCATAGCACGAATACGAACTTTACAAAATGTATAACCATCTCCATTACGGTCAATGTATGTTTTATCGACATAACATTCTTCCGTGGTGCGATAAGATTTACTTTGGTCTTCATATTTCACTAATTTTGTATTATCATTTTTATGGTCTTTGATTACCACTACCTTGGAAATAATGATATCTTTGTCTTCGATGATTTCATTTTCGTTCATAACACCCATTTTATTAATTTTATCATAATTACCAAATTTCATATTACGTGTAAGATTTGGATTTGGTTTGATACGTAATTCTTCTTCACCATTTATTTTTTTATCTTCGTCTTTTTCGGTATGATAAATAGTTGCATGAAATAATCCTCGATCTAAACTTCCTTTATTGATTAATACACTATCTTCTTGATTATAACCACTATGCGTCATAATAGCTACAATCACTTGATTACCACAAGGTAACTCATTTAATTTCATCATATTCATTACTCGCGTTTCAACTAAAGGTCGCATAGTATAATTCAATACATAAGCGGTTTTATCCATTCGTTTGTTAAAGTTTGACACATAAATACCTATTGCTTGTTTACCCATAGCACATTGATAGGTATTTCTAGGAGATTGATTGTGTTGAGGGAAAGGTATACACGATGCCAACACGCCAAATATAGTACTAGGATGAATTTCACAATGCGTATAACTATAGTTATCTTGAAATAAGTTTGGTTTCATACAAATCATAGAGGTATTTTGTTCCTCTGCGTCAATATATTCAATGATAGAATCTTCTGTTTTTAATGGAAGAATCAAGTCACGCCACACTAATTTATCTTCTTTGATTTGTTCAGTCATATCTTTGGTTAGTAATATTTTATTTTGCTTTACTTTGAACAAAGGACGTACTAGTCGCCCACATTCGTTGCATACATATATTTCTTTTAATTTATAGTTGAATACAATAGAACAATATATATGAATCATACCCTTGTATTTTTTCTCTTTCAAACTTAGAAACAATTCATTCGGTTGGTTTGTTACACCAATCCATCGTCCATTTACAAATATTTTCACTTTATCATAAAACTCCGTTGTATTGTAATTATCTAATGCGAATAAGTAAGGTTGAATATATTCATATATAGGTGTACTATCTGAATAAGTAGATACGTTTGTCATATAGCTGAGATTTTTAACAACACCAACAGACTGACCTTCTGGTGTTTCGGCTGGACACAAAAATCCCCATGTAGACCCGTGTAATTTTCGGGGTTCTATCAATTTGCCACTTTTATCAATAGGTGTATTGACACGGCGCAAATGACTCAACGTGGATAAATAAGTCAATCGATTTAATACTTGAGCAACTCCTACTTTGTTTGTATTCATACTTTTTATACCAAAATCACCTGTAGACAAAGCACGCTTGATTCCATTTTCAATTGTAGTCGATTTCACAATTTTATAAATATTGGTCAACGTGATAATATTGGAATAATCTTCGCTTGATTTCCATGAACCATTGTTAATTTCACGAATCACTTGTTTTTGAATATCTTTTACGACCTTATTGAAATAATTTCGAAATAAATTGTTTAATAATGTACCAGTTAACTCGACTCGTTTATTTTCATAAGAGTCTCGATTGGTCTGTTGTTCCATTCCACAAAAGCACTTGATTAATTTGTTTGTCATAAAACCCAATAAATAAACCTTTTCTTCTTTTGTTTTACAATGTGGAAATAAATCATTGGACAATACATCCAAAGCAAATTCGGTTTTCTTTTTATGTCCTTCATCTTTGTCCATGTTGATTGGTGTATAGATTACATTGGAAATGATATATTCTAATGAATCTTCATAATTGTTATAAGAGGTTCCTTCATAAATAGATGCTTTCAAATAATCTAAAATAGACGTTTCTTTTTCAATATCCAATACAACTAAACTACATATTTGTTTATCACTTTCTACACCAAGAGCTCGAAACAATACAAATAATGGTATTGGTTTTTTTAATCGTGGTAATTGTACCAAAATCTCATGACCATAACACGATAATTTAGAATGAACCATCATATATATTTGTTTAGGTGATATACATTTCCAATCCGGAACAGATCTGTACTCGGCCGTCCATAACCATTTGTTTCCAGGTTTTTGTTTAAAGCAAAATATCTTATTATCCGCCGGTTTTTCTTGACCCAAACAGGTTTTCTCAGAACCATTAATAATGAAATATCCACCTGGATCCATTTTACATTCGTCAATATTATCAGGATGAATATTTGGATATTGTTTTAATACACAAATACATGAATTTAACATAATTGGGATTTTTCCAAATTGTATTTTAGACAAATGAATATATTTATATTCTTCATTTTCAAGACGTTCGCCATTACGAATAATATATTTAATCTTCATATCAAGAGTGATATTAGAAGAATAGGTAAAGTTTCTAAGTCGAGCATCACTTGGAAACATTAATTTAGTAGAACCATTATTCTCATGAATTTCTGGACGATAAATTGACAAATTTTCAAATACTATTTCTACTTCTAACCTATATGTTTTGTATTCTGGAAAATAATCATGCGGTGATTTAACCACCAATGGATTAAACATATCAATTGTTTTCATCATTTGATTTTGTATAAAATCATTATAAGAGTCTACTTGATGTTTGACCAGTTGGTGTAGATGAATGTGTTTGAAATAAGATTCAATAACATTCCAACTATCACTTTCTTTGTACATTGCTAAGATAATTATATATTTATATTTAATTCAATTTTGTTAGTATAATTATATATTTTTTTTTACATAGAATGATATAATGAGTATTCGTAGTATATCCATCAATCAAAATGATTTAATGGTCAAACCTAAAAAAGAGCGTAAATCTAAAAAAAAAAACACTAATAGTTCTTTGAGTGAACCAGTTACTATTAATAGTACCAATATAAGAAAATTATTACTTGAAAAACTTAAACAACATAAAAAGACACAAAAAAATATTTTATTGAATAAAGACCAGTTTGATAGTAAAATTCCAAGTTATAGCAATTTAAAAAATGGTTCAAAACCTACTTATAGAGAATTACATAAAATGAATTCATCGCCATCATTGACGCCTTCAGTAATGCCTTCAGTAACTCCTTCAGTAACTCCTTCAGTAACGCCTTCAGTAACTCCTTCAGTAACGCCTTCAGTACCTATAATGAATACATATTCTACCACATTTCCTGTTACACCTATAACCTCAATGGAATCAGTTAGTACAATAAACGCTCGTTCCACTCCACATATTATCTTATGTGATGAAGACAAGCTCGACGAATTTGATTTGCCGTCTAAAAAACCATATATTCAAGCACGCGAAATAAAAAAAACATTTCATTTAGGAAAAAATAAAAAAAACAATAGTATAAATGTATTAATAAAATGTAATAAAACACGAAAAAACGTTGAGCATACTAAGTCTGAATTAAAAAAAACTAAACTAAATACTATAAAGAATTATTTAAAAACAAATAATTTAGTTAAATTTGGAACCACCGCACCAAGTGGGCTATTGAAAGAAATATATGAATCATCTAAATTATGTGGCGAAGTGTATAATAATAATTCAAATACATTATTACACAATTATAATATAAATAATAATTCATAAGTTATTTAATGGAAACTTGGTCTGATATAGACATTGCAAATCTAACCAACTGTCACGAGTTATCATGTGTAGTAAATAATACATTATTAACGCCCTTGAAATGGTTAATGTTTAAAGATAACCTGAAAAAAAAACTTCAGACCATTGGCGAGGACCCATCCATAAAAAAATTTTATATGTATTATGACGTGACCTTTTTAGATTTGATGATTCAACCTGAAAAATACAAAGAAATTTCACAAATATTTATTGAAAATTATGAATTATTCGAAGATAAACTACTGGGTACATTTATTTACGTGGAAAATCATATGATGAATCTAATGATTAATATATTTATGAAATTTTATAGGCCTGTAAGACCTCTTTTTATTCTAAAAACAAAAAGTATTAACCCTAACATTGTAAATGATTTATTAGAAAATCGTAAAAATGAAAATGAGTATAATATAAATAAATAAATATATAAATATATAATGTCAGGACTAGTCAATTTAGGTAATACATGTTATATCAATAGTGTATTACAAATTATTTTTCATATGAATGAATTAAATGATTATATAGATCAATATAATCATTATAATAAACAAACATTGGATTATCTCATGACGATCGAATGGAAATCATTAAAAGATATTATGAACAAACAAGTAGATATATCTCCAAATAGATTTATTCATATAAATCGCGAATTATTCAAAAAAAAAAATAAAATAGATTTTTTAGAAAATGAACAAGGAGATGCGAATGAATATTTTTTATTTTTTATAGAATGTATTCATAATAGCTATAATTTATTAGACAAAAAATCATATGATAATACATTTCTCCAAGAATATGCAAAAAAAGACAATTCTATTATTACTGATATTTTTCTTTCGTTGTTTGAAGTTCAATATATAGATGAAATGCGGAAAAAGGTTTCGTCTAGTTATGAGATCAATTGGAACCTTAATGTCTGTATACCACAAAATAACCATTTGACTTTATATGATTGTTTAGATTTTACATTCAAAGAAGAATATTTATGTGACGATAATGCGTGGTTAGATGATAAAACCAACGAAAAAAAAAATGTATATAAACGTGTAAAGATGCTATATTGTCCTAGTATATTAGTTCTTAGTTTAAAACGTTGGATAGATTGTAAAAAAAAAAATAAAAATAAAATTGAGTTAGACCCAATATTGGATATGTCTCGTTATTCTAAAGATAACGCGAATTACGAATTATTTGGGGTCATTAATCACGAAGGAAACCCATACGGCGGTCATTATTTTTCTTTCGTAAAAAGAGACAATCAATGGTTCATGTTCAATGACAATCAAATACAAAAAATAGATACATTTATTCATCCTTCTAATTATTGTCTCTTTTACAGGAAAATAAAATAAAAATAAATATAAAATGAGTTTAGATATAAGTGTAAATTCAACCGATTATTTACCACAATTTTATTCAAATATATTTCATCAATCATTTGATTCTTTTAAGATATCTTATATTTTGTTATTAGGTGTTGTTGTAATGGTATATATACTTATATTTGCCTTATTTGGCAACTCGTCTGGTTCAAGTGGTCCATTTATGATTATAGTTGAAATTATATTATGGGTTGTATTAATATTAGTAATAGGTGTAAATATACAAAATTATGATTATGATTTTTCTACTCAAATAAAAAACTTATTCAATTCAGAAACGACACAATTAGATGTAAATGTATCTAAAAAAGAAGATGTAAATGTATCTAAAAAAGAAGATGTAAATGTATCTAAAAAAGAAGATGTAAATGTATCTAAAAAAGAAGATACAAAAAGTGAAACAACCAAAAATGGCGAAGTATTTCATATACCAAATAATATACATTCTTATGAAAAAGCTCGTTCTATATGTCGTAAATACAATGCAAGACTTGCTACCTATAGTGAAGTAGAAGATGCGTATAATAATGGAGCCAATTGGTGTAGTTATGGGTGGTCAGAAGACCAATTGGCATTATTTCCTACACAAATGGATATATACAATAATCTGAAACTTATTCCGGGACACGAAAATGATTGTGGTAGACCAGGTGTAAATGGTGGATTTATTGATAACAAACACGTAAGATTTGGGGTAAATTGTTTTGGTGAAAAACCTGAAGAAACTGAGCAAGATAAGGAATATACGGAGCGTTTAAAATTATCTTATTCACCTGCGATAGACCAAGAAGAATTAGACAAAATAAGTAAAGAAAAAGAAGATATGTTAATTGCGCCATTCAATAAAGATAAATGGAGTTATCAATAGTGTTTTTTTGTTTTACGAGGTTTTTGTTGCTTACATTTCAGAGACATAATTCGGGTTTTGTCTCCATAAATTTTATTCAGTATTCTTTTTTCAATGTGAATATCAAATGTTTTTTTTTTACATAATAAGTTTTCTTCATTTATTTCCGTGATATTTAATCCAATAGGAAAACTATTCATTATTATTATCTAATATTTTTATTTCGCTATTTATACTTTTTTTACGTTTTTCTTTTAAATAATGAAGTATGTAATTTACTTGATTATTATCTTCGAGTAATTCTTTTAGTCTTTCTTCTAAATATTGTAAACTATATGATTGGTAACTTTTGGTTTCATTGTATTTTATTTTTTTATTTTGAATGATAAGTATTTTATCTTTCAAGTTTTCTTTTATCATTATATCTTTTATCTTTTTTTCAAGATTTTGTTTTTCAGACCTTATTATAGAGGCGTTGTTTTGTATTGTCTTTAATTCATTTTCCAAAACGATCAATTTATTTATATCTTCTTTAAGAGAATTCATATATATATGCGTCATAATATTATTATTTATTTAACTTATGATTATAAATGAATATATTAGAACATTATGATGCAAGTGTTATAAAATTATCTGAACCTGAAACAAGTGACCATGAAAATTATTATTGTAGATTGAGTTACAACGATTCACCATTTATAATTCAAACGAATCGCGTATGTTATTCGTTTAAAGACTTAACCGAACATATATGTATCTCTTTAGCCAGTCAAGATTATGCTTTATGGGTGGAAAGTTTATATCAGTATTGCATTGAGCTTATATACAATAAGAGTTCTGAGTGGTTCGACGAAGAATTAACTTATAATGATGTAGAAAATTCATTTTTGTCTCCATTAAAAAGTAACATTCAAAAAGGATGCTATGATATCAATTGTTCTTTAGACCAAAATAATTTAGTCATTATAGATAGCAAAGGTTGTATAGTCCATAAATCTCAATTGAAAAATTACAAAATAGTACCTACTCTTCATATTAAGGGTATTCATTTCAATAGCAAAAACTTTATGTTAGATATTCTATTGAAATCCGTTATTGTTTTAGAACAATATGATTCTACTGAAACAAAAAAAAAAACTGAACCCGAACCTGAGCCTGAACCTGAGCCTGAACGCGAACGCGAACCTGAGCCTGAGCCTGAACCTGAACCTGAGCCTGAACCTGAGCCTGAACGCGAACGCGAACCTGAGCCTGAACCTGAACCTGAGCCTGAGCCTGACCCGGAACCTGAAGTTATTGATATAACTAATATAGAATTGGATGATGAAGATGAAGTAGTTCAATTATCAATGAACAATGATTTTGCCGAAATATATGAAATGATAGACAGAAAAATAAATGATGATATTTTAGAACATCTTAAGATAATTCTTATGAAGAAAAAAATAAAAATAAATGTAGATTTAAACGAACTTTTCGAAGAAGATATAGAAAGTGATGATGAATAATATAGTACTATTGTATGAAGTATCTATTATTACTATTGTGTATAGTATTATTGAATGGTATATTTTATTATGAAGGATACTACTCAAAAAATGTACGGGTAAATAGTAAAATACCTGATGTATCTCGGGTAAATGATATTGGTTTAACCAAAAATACATTAGTAAATAATGAAGATTTAGTGAATGATTATATTTTTAAAAAACAATTGTCTGGTATTTATTTGAATAATATTCGTTTATTCTATTAATTCCTGAAAAAAATTTATATTATACTTATATAATGAAATTTGGAAAAATGACTAAAGATAAAAGAGGACTAACCTTCAATATATTACTAATATTAGGTATTTTAATATTAGGAGCAATTATTATGAAATATAATAGAGACAAGGTAACTTACAAAGATAGTTTAACTTCTTTGAACCCAAGTTCATTGAATGGTGAAGAACCACCTTCTGAAAAATATATGCATGTGAATGATTTAGGAAGTAAAGAAGCCGCTCCTACTTGTAATAATCAAGTAACCTCAAACCCTTCAGAACTTTTACCCAAAAATACAAATAATGAATGGAGTTCTATGAACGCAGTTACTCCTGATTTGAAAAATATTAATTTATTGAGTGCTGGTGCCAATTATGGCATTAATACTGTAGGCAGTTCTTTAAGAAATCCAAACTTACAAATCAGGTCGGAACCCGTAATACCTAAAACCAATATTGGTCCGTGGAATAATACTACCATTGAATCAGATACTTATCGCAGATCCTTGGAAATAGATGGATGTGATTAAATAATAATATATTAATGTATATGAAAGATGATATATTAGGGTATATTATTATTATTTTAGTGCTATTTATAGCTTATAAAATGTATAACGAATCAGATTTTTTTCATTTGACATGCGTTGTATCTACATTAGATGGTGAAAAATATTGCGTTCGTGAACGAAAAAATATGGATAAAGCCAGTGATTTATTAGCAAAAACCGCTATGAAAATGAATACCTTGGTAGAATACTTGAAACAGAAATATACCAATAATGAAGTAGTTGACCGACTTGTCTCTAGATTCAATCCAAAGAAAATTGTTGAAATATTACCCAATAGTGAATATACAGCTTACAGTGAAAACAAGGGACGAAAAATTGCGTTTTGTTTGAATGTAGAAAAAAAAAAAGATGATAATTTGATAGATGAAAACACCTTGATGTTTGTTGCTTTACATGAAATGAGTCATATTGCTACAAAATCTATTGGACATAAAGAAGATTTTTGGGAAAATTTTAAGTTTTTGATTAAGGAGGCAAGTGAGTGTAAAGTTTATGTATTAGAAGATTATTCTAAGAATCCAAAAGAGTATTGCAGTATGTCTATTAAAGATAATCCTTATTTTGATTTATAAATTATTTATTATTTATTTATTATATGGATGACTATATAATAAATCAGTTATCAAAACAAAAAGATTTATATGGTAAAACTCGTAAAGAGGTTATCATTACAGAAAAATTATCCTACAAAGAACTGGTAGAAAAATTCAATCAACCCGAATTGAACAAAATTATAAAAGAATCACTATATTTTTATAATCAGTTAAATCCACATGACTATGGTTTTGATACTAAAGAAGACATTGAATTTATAAAAAATGGTAAATTGAATAAAAGCTTGATTACAAAGATGAAAAAAAAGGAACAATACACCGATTTTACGTACAATGATTTTTTAAGAATTATATGTGTAGATAATCTAGACTATTTAGAAAAAGGCGATTCATACAAAAAGTTGGAACAATCATCCTATGAGTATAATATTCTTTTAATAGATTATGAAAATAAAAAAAGAAAGGAAACGCCTATAACTACTTTACCCATTTATCATGATGACACGATAGAAGAAATAAAATACAAAATCTCTTTAGTATTAGATACCAAAAACTTGGACGAATATTACTTGTTTTATGAAAAAGAAGTATTTCTTAAACCTTATGAAGAAGTCAAACATTTTATTGATAAAGATATGAAAATAAAATATGATGACTTAAAAATTTTCTTAAATAATCATAATATCTCTAAAAAGTTAGACAAGAAGGATTATTTTACAATGGAAGAGTTATATTCTTTAGATTTGCCTGATATAAATACAATGTTAGAACCTATGGGGGTAGATATTGTAGAAAGGATTTGCTCTATAGACCCATATAAACATTATAAAAATTCTTCTAATGTATCCAATGACCAATCTAAACATTTGTTACTAGATTACAAAAATATCAAGAATAATAAACTATATTTAATATTATTGGGTAAATTAGACAATCATTCAAATAAATCTATAAAAGAGTTGAGTCGTTTATATTTTCCATCTATTTATAAGAAAGATAATTTTGACTTAGAAAAGGTATTTATCACTGATTATAGAGACAAAATAAATTACATAAAAAAACATAAGGAGTTTGATAAACCATTCAACGCAAATGAAAAAATAAATTCTATGTCTTTTATTTTATATCCAAAAGAAAAGGTAATTATACCTATTGAACTTTTGTTTAAAGTAATGAATAGTACAAAAAAAAATCCTCTTATACAGTTAAACTTAGATAAAGACCAAGATATTTTATTACGATTATACACCGTTGATTATTCTAAAAACAATAGACTTATTCCATATTTGTCTAAAAAACAAATTAATAGTATTTCGGAACCTATTTCAGGTAATAATTTAAAACGTAATACGATTCATATATATTTTACTTATAATGATGTGAATGTTGTTATAGAAATGAATCGTAATGGAGAAATTATGTGTAATATTACAAATAACATATATAATGATTTATTGGAACTAGAACAATTTATAGAACTTCATACCAAAACAATTATTCATACTATTATCAAACACTTTGATCCAAGTAAATCTATATTTCATTATTTTAGTGGGTTTTCGAAAGATAATGTAGAAATTATAAAAATGAATTATGAATATGATTTGATGACAACAAGTTCTTTAAAATTAGAATATATGAAAAATTATTTTAATGGAATATTCAATAGTGAAGGGGATGATACCAACATCAAGTTAAAATTTATAAAGGTAAGTAATTATGTTGAGTCAACTAATATAAGAAGTAGAATTTTGCATTTACTAAATGAACAATATGATGAAAATTATATTAAAGAAAATATAAAGATTCAGTTTGGATTAACCGATGAAAAAGTAGAACAACAAATAAAGGAAATATATGAACTAACTGATTTAAAAAAAAATGACCGTCGAAAAAAAAGAGTCAGTATTAGTCCAGGTATACATATTACTATAAAACGTATATCTAATCATAATTATAATATTCAAGTATATGATGTGAATAATTATAAATATATTGAAGTTATAAAAGTATACTTGGCTAATTTGGTTTACATTTTAGAAGGCAATGAACCAGCTGGATTAAAAGATTATATTAAAGAAATATCTTTCAAAGAACCTTCCAAAGAACCTTCCAAAGAACCTTTAAAAGAACCTTCCAAGAATTCAATTATAAACAATGTTGGTGATAATTCTAAAATTAATAGTTCTAAAGAAGATGATTCTGATAGTGAAAATTCTAAAAGCGATTATTCTAAAAGTGAAGATTCTGATAGCGAAGATTCTAAAAGCGATAATTCTAAAGAAGATGATTCTGATAGTGAAGATTCTAAAAGCGATAATTCTAAAGAAGATGATTCTGATAGTGAAGATTCTAAAAGCGATAATTCTAAAGAAGATGATTCTGATAGTCAAGATTCTAAAAGCGATAATTCTAAAGAAGATGATTCTGATAGCGAAGATATTTTTGGTGAAGACTCTAAACCAGAAGAGAAGTCATTAGAAAATGATATTTTTGGTGAAGACTCTAAACCAGAAGAGAAGTCATTAGAAAATGATATTTTTGGTGAAGACTCTAACCCAGAAGAGAAGTCATTAGAAAATGATATTTTTGGTGAAGACTCTAACCCAGAGGAGAAGCTGTCCAATAAAGAGTCATCTATAAATGTATCCAATGATAATGATGATGTATATACATTCAAACCCAAACAAAGAAATAATGCCTCAAATTATGATTCAAATAG
>Ga0208770_1001121_pt1 | contig 14111 bp, 15 predicted proteins | sample AntAceMetag02UK9_FD_184771 | JGI IMG/M metagenome (GOLD analysis project Ga0208770, IMG submission 184771) | Saline lake microbial communities from Ace Lake, Antarctica - Antarctic Ace Lake Metagenome 02UK9 (SPAdes) (version 2) | ecosystem: Environmental > Aquatic > Non-marine Saline and...
CCCCGCTGCCATGATGTCTCCACCATTAGCAACAGTTTCTTTAATAACTGCAAATGCGGAATTTGCAATCATCAACTCAGCCAACATTTTGAGACTTCCAGTGCTTAAAAGCAGCTTTATCTATGTTAATTGACCAAGGCCTGTAGCGGGGTTAAATCCTCTGTCGTCCAATACGTTTTGGCAAGCATAATCTGCAAATGCTCTACGTTGCGTGATACCGTGTCAGCCCAGTCTTCGTCAGTTGTGCCTTCAGGCTGACCAGCGTTAATCAGGTTCACACTGTCCATAGCGGAAGAGTAGTGCTTCGCGATTTGCTCAGGTGTGGCTTCAATAATCATGGTTTACTTTCAAGGGTGGGTTAAAACATAAGCGTCAAACTTTGCATTCAGTTCCTGCAAGGCTTTAACGAGTACTGGAATCAAAGCAGTATCAATCATTCGCAGTTTGTCTGCATCTTCGTTGTCAACGATGACAGGGTTAGCACCTTCTAGCTCTAGCACGTCTTGGGCTTTAAAGCCGTAACGCACACCGCCATTGGTTTCTTCAGAGTCCCGTGCAGTGCGGAACTGATACGCCGTGGGCTGCAACGCTTTGACAAACTCAAGCCCGTGGGGAACAGGCGCGAAATTAATCTTATCCCGCGCATCTGAAACCACTGTCCATGCCACTTGGATGTAGGCATTGGTGACACCCGTCGAACCCATGCAAAACCTGTTGTTTTCGGTAGTGGGGTTAAAGACTGGGGCGTAAGTGCCTGCTGAATTACGCGGATTGATTGCCGTGTTTCCGCTGCCCGTGGTGTTGTTCAGGAGTGCTTCGCGCCCACTGGCTGCGTTGTTGCTGCCCGTGGTGTTGTAGTAGAGTGCGGCTTGCCCATTAGCCGTGTTATTTATGCCAGTGGTGTTGCTGAGGAGTGCTTGATACCCGCTAGCTACGTTGTTGGTGCCGGTGGTGTTGCTGTAGAGTGCGCTCACCCCGCTGGCTGTATTGTTGTAGCCCGTGGTGTTGCTGTAGAGTGCGTTGCGCCCGCTGGCTGTGTTGCTGCTGCCTGTGGTGTTGGATAAGAGTGCTTCGCGCCCACTGGCTGTGTTGTTGATGCCCGTGGTGTTGCTGAAGAGTGCGTTCTGCCCGCTGGCTGTGTTGCTGCTGCCTGTGGTGTTGGATAAGAGTGCTTCGCGCCCACTGGCTGTGTTGTTGATGCCCGTGGTGTTGCTGAAGAGTGCGTTCTGCCCGCTGGCTGTGTTGCTGACGCCAGTGGTGTTGTTGTAGAGTGCGTTCAGCCCGCTGGCGGTGTTGTAGTTGCCTGTGGTGTTGTTGCGGAGTGCTTGATGCCCGCTGGCTGTGTTGTTGGTGCCAGTGGTGTTCAAGTAGAGTGCGTCCCGGCCGCTGGCTGTGTTGCTGTTGCCTGTGGTGTTGCTGAAGAGTGCGGCCTGCCCGCTAGCTGTGTTGTTGGAGCCAGTGGTGTTGAAGCGGAGTGCGTCATACCCACTAGCTGTGTTGTTAGCGCCTGTGGTGTTGCTCAGGAGTGCGCTCCGCCCGATAGTTGTGTTGCCGCTGCCTGTGGTGTTGCTCAGGAGTGCTAGATACCCGCTAGCGGTGTTGTAGTTGCCTGTGGTGTTGTCGCGGAGTGCGCTCCGCCCGCTGGCTGTGTTGTCGCTGCCTGTGGTGTTGCTTGTGAGTGCTTGATACCCAATTGCAGTATTATTCAACCCAGTATTATTAGCCGCAGTAGTAGACCCCCTGAGTGACTGAAAACCCACTGATGTGTTGGTGCTGGTATAAGCAGTTGCGGTGTCGTTGGCATAACGTTGGGATTCAAAGCCAATGGCTGTTGCGTTAGAGCCTGTTACTGGGGAGTTAAGTGCGTTCGTCCCGCTGGCTGTGTTGCTGTTGCCTGTGGTGTTGCTGTAGAGTGCGCTCTGCCCGGTGGCTGTGTTGTAGTTGCCAGTGGTGTTGCTGTAGAGTGCGCTCTGCCCACTGGCTGTGTTGCTGATGCCTGTGGTGTTGGAGAAGAGTGCGTTCACCCCGCTGGCTGTGTTTTGAGTGCCTGTGGTGGTGGAGAAGAGCGCTTGATACCCGCTAGCTGAATTGTTGTTGCCCGTGGTGTTGTTGCGGAGTGCGTTCATCCCGTTAGCTGTGTTTTGAGTGCCTGTGGTGTTGTTCTCAAGTGCTTGATACCCGCTGGCTGTGTTGCTGCCGCCTGTGGTGTTGCTGAGGAGTGCGTTCACCCCGCTGGCTGTGTTGTTGGTGCCTATGGTGTTGGCGCGGAGTGCGTTCAACCCACTGGCTGTGTTGTTGAAACCTGTGGTATTAGTGAACAAAGCATCACGACCAAAGGCAGTATTGTAGGAGCCAGTAGTGTTATTTACTAAAGCACTAGAGCCAGTAGCTGTATTCTGAAGACCTGTGGTGTTCAAGAGGAGTGCTGTGTTACCTACAGCAGTGTTTTCTCCGCCAGTTGTGTTATCCCTTAGGGCTAAACGACCGAAAGCAGCATTGTAGGATGCTGTGGTATTAGCTTTCAAAGCCTCAAATCCACTGGCTGTGTTGCTGCTACCAGTGGTGTTGCTGTAGAGTGCGCTCTGCCCGCTAGCCGTGTTGTTGGTGCCAGTGGTGTTGTTGAGGAGTGCGCTCACCCCGCTGGCTGTGTTGTTAGCTCCTGTGGTGTTGGCGTTCAGAGCACCTGAACCCACTGCGGTATTCGACACTACGGCCCCAGCACCTTTGCCTACTCGCACGCCTGACAGGGTTGCGTCGGTTGTGGAGGAGATAGCTCCGGTTACTGCCAACGCCCCAGAGTTCACAGCAGCCAGCGTAGAGGTTCCTGATGCCGACAGCGTAGTAAATGCACCTGTGGATGGTGTGGAAGCACCTACAGTGCCGTTAAGTGCGCCGTTGATTGTTGTCGTAGCTGATATTGCGCCTGTTACAGAAAAAACACTTCCATCAAACGTCAGCGCCGAACCGGAGGTGAGAACTTTAGAGCCGTTGAGGTAGGTGACTCCGTTGGCTGTGCCGCTAGAATATGTACCGCCGAGCTCTAGCTTGCCCGTGTTCAGGTTGCTAAAGTTTGCGTCGACTTCTGTGTTGGTAAGGGGCGAGCCCTTGCCGCTGCGTAGAACGATGGTGGCCATGTGAAATCCTCAATACAAAACTAAATTAGCTTACAGTCACAACCCAAGTGATGGTCATGCCGTCGTCTGCGCCTTTGTTGACCACAGGGAACACAGTGCGAGCTAACATAACGCCGCCGCTAGATGCGTTAAAAATACCGGCCTCAGTAACAGCGCCTGTACCTGTACCGGCTGGAAAGCTAGCAACGTACGTAACCGCCGCGCCGGACGTGACACCGGAAGCCAGAGTTACGCGGCCCAACTCGGTACCTAACGCCGTATTCGCAGCGTTCGCGGCGGTTGTGCCAGAACCAACAGACATGTGGCTCATAGCGGTAGTCGTACCAGTCATGCGACTGGCGATGTACCCTTTACCCGCCGTTACGACGAGGTTCTTGATGGTCTTTTCAGACTTAACGGTGCCGTCCGGCGCTGTGATCTGGATTTTGACTGCGCCTGTGGCGGTTACTTGGTCTTGAATCATGATGTGCTCCTATGCAAATTCTCGGTACTCACCGATGTAGTTGGACTCAAAGTAAGTTAAGTCACAATAGCCCTGAGAGATGACGTTGCCAGACTCGGCCAGAGCTTGGGCGTCGAATAAAACCTTGCTGATATTATATGCCGCGGTGTCTCCAGCAGCATACACATTATTTATGTACTTAGTAGCCGCGTACGTAGAGCCGTCTTCTGAAGTAGACGTATCGTTTAGCGCAAATAAGTCTTCTAGTACCTGCGTAAACGCAAAACTCTGCGAATCCGGAGCTCCTACGCTGTCCTGAGCGGCTTTAGCTATTTCAGAGTACGCCGACTCAACTGGCGCAACACTGTCGATAGCTGATTTACCAACTGCGCTGCTTAGAGCCTCCGTAACACCGACAGCATGCGCCAAGACTTTAATGGCGGACTTTTGGTTTATGTCTGCTATAGGCTGCGAATCGACAGCGGCTAAATCAACAGCAAAAGTTTGTTCGTCCTGCAGCGCGAATGAAGACTGCGACAAAGACGCAGAAAGTAGCTTGTTGAATGCCTTGCCTACTGCGTCCGCCGGTTCGGCGCTATCTGCAAAGACTCGTAGGAAGAACTTGACTATCGTTACGACATCCGGCACGCTGACAGCATCAGCCGCGTTTTTACGCGCTCTCAGGACTACTGTATCCCCGCTGCTTATAAAGTCCGAGGCCGTCTTACTTATAGCTAGGTTTATATGCTCTAAAACAAGCGCAGTATTCAGTATTTGCTTAGTTCGACCTGAATAATCTAGCGCTGCTACAACCGCTGCGTAAACACTCTCTACCGATACTTGTGGGCTAGAGTACTGAGTGCCCGAAGCTAGTAAGCTGCTCACCGCAGAAGCCACCGGCTTTAGCACTGCGGTGGTTATCATCAGAACTCCTGTCGCAACTTAAACTTTAGCAGCTCATACACAGTCTGCACGGTCGTATCCGCGAATGTAATCTCAATTTCCGCTTCGTAGTCACCAGCGTCGCCAGCTAAAGCCGTGGGGTCGTCCGCCCAGAAGAACGAAACCTGCCCAGCAGCTCCATCAGTCACAGAACCCACAAGGGTAGAGCGAACTGTCGTGTCACCCACGGCGCGAAATTTCAGCCGTACTGTAGCACCCCCAACGTTTATGGCCGCGGCGGTTGTGGTATCCGTCAGGGTTACGTTAAGTGGCGGTCGCGTATCGCCCTGCACCAGTAAAATTTTATCGGCCATACCCTACCTCTAGTAAAACGGTCGCATTTTTACAGTCGACTCAACACCGCGTAGGTCTCTAACGCGAGCGCTAGTAATTGCCCGCTCAAACATCAGCTTGTGCATACTCGCAGCGTTTATGTCTGACCACTCTTTGTTCGGGATAGCCGCTAAACGGGCTATTGCGCCTGACACAAGTGCGTCAGCCCAAACCTCATAGACCCAGTCTGGTACAGATAGCGCCGTACGACTTGGCTTCAGCGCTGCCCTAAAAGACATTGTGTAGCGCTTGTCCGGAATTGGCCACACAGAGATCATTGTGTCCTGAACAACCCAGAATTTTGTAGGCTCACCCACTTCCGAACGATTTTTTTCCGGTATTTCCCGAGAGTCTACCTGCGTAATGTCGCTACCGCCTATTGCTGCGGCGGTTATTCTCTCTATGGGAAAATCTGCAGATATGTCGTACGTACTGACGTTCGGTACCAGAAAGACTTTGTCAGCTACGTCCCGCCACACTTGTGAACGCGCCAAAAAATCAGCTGCGGCTGCAGACAAGTGGGTATCCATCGATACATCAGGGCACCCGGGAACGTGCGGCGCTAGCAGCGAGTAAAAGTCGCTCCAGACCTTAGCCATTACGCGGCTCCGGGCTGGCTAGCAGCGTTTGTTTGTGCAGTAACGCCAAGTGATGATTGGAACGCTTGGTAGTGCGCTACAGCGCGCTGTGCGTTAGCGGCGTATTCGGCGTCCTTGCTGTAGGCACGATACAGTATGTAGTCTAGTATTGCGTTTGCAAAGCTGTCGTCTACAGAAATTACATCTGCCGTAGCTTGGTTTAGGAGCTGCGTTTCTGTTAGCTGGTGCCCCGCAGGTATCGCCGCATAAGACAACTCAAGCTGCGCCGCAGTAGTCGCTGGTGGGTACACCAGAAACTCTTTTGGTACGCGTGGGTCAAACATATAGTGCTGAACCGTAGCAACCTGCGCCTCGTCATACCATGTGCGGCGCTGCTCGTCCAGCATGCGTCGGTCTATCAAGCGAACTGCGCGCTTATCTGACGTAGCGGACACATTGCGTATAACCTCTACAAGTCTGGTGGCGTTTGTGATGCCAGTGGTCAGAACTTGCCGGGCACCCGCAGCGCACGTAAACGTTGCTGTCTGAGTATTGGCGTCCGGGCGCAGGTTTACTACTTCGCGGTACGAGTCATTCAGCCAGCCCTGCAACTCTACGACCGGCCAACGCACATTTGTAGTGTCTTGTAGCAGTGTCTGTACTTTGGATATAAGTTCTACAACTTTTACGGTGGCCATTATTTACCTCACTTGCCCAGAGCTTGGGTGTCGCCCAATTCTACAGCAGTAGTGATATTTATGGTGTCAATATCTAAGTCTGTTAGTGCTTTGGCTTTTGTTTTGCGGGCGCTCTTAACTTCCACAACGTCTACAACCTGAGAGTCAGCTTGGTTAAGCGCACGTCGGCCTTCGTCGGTAAGCGTAAGTTCACTGTCAACAAACATAGCAACAGTAGTAATTTGACCGTCCACCATAGCGCGTACTTTATTTGCGTTGTATGTGCCGTTTAATTTTTTAATAATTTCGTCGACTGTCATGTTATCTCCAAAGTAAAAAGGGGCCCCGAAGGGCCCCAGTTTATCAGGTTGCCGAGCCGACCTGAGCGACTACCATAGCTTCTGGCTTAACAGTCCTGCGACCGTACACAGCCAAACCACGGACGATGTCGCCGAAGTCTGTCTGGTTGCGCAAAGGCTCAGTCTTATTCACGGTCATGGCAAAAGACACAGCGGCCTTAGTACCAGCAACCATGGTGCGACGGGCTTTAGCGTCGGTAACAGCACCACCAGTAGATGGGTCGGTCAAGCCAGCAACCAAAGCTTTAGCAGCAGCACCGCGCGGCAACAAGTTAGACACGTAAACCGTGAAACGGTCGATCATGCCTACTTTGCCGGTGCGGATGGTGCTAGAGGCGTCGCCTGTGAAGTAGGCTTGGGCTAAGGTTGACTGCATCAACAGATGACGATCAAACGGGCTCATAACCAGCCAGCGGCCATCTTCGGGCACGTTCTGCTCGTCCAACACTGTAGACATGCGCAAAATAGCCTTCAGAACGTTCTCTGGGGTAGCTTGGTCAATTGGGGCAATATCAGTGCCTAAGTTGTAAGCAGCAGAGATAGCACCAGCGGTACCGCCTTCGTTAGCGGCTGAAGGGCCTTCGGTCACAAAGCTGTTAAAAAACACTTCGTTCTCGATGGAGATTTTCAACTGCTTGGCAGCGTCTTCAGTAAACATGTTCATCAAGTTCATGTCTGACTGGTAGGCCAACACGTCGTTAACTTGCACGCCGAAGTACTTGCCCTTGCTCACTTGCATATCTTGGAAGATAGGCGTTGGAACTTCATAGGTCAAGTTTGCACCAGCGACGTAGTCGCTAATGCTGATAGACGGTGCCAAACGAATACGGATGGTGTCGCCTTGGTTCTTCAGTTCACCTTCGTATTCGGTGTTGAAGATTTCTGACATCGTGGTGTTCTGGTAGAACTTAGAAAGTAACTTGCCAGACCACAATGTGGGGATGAAAGAACCTGAATACGAAGGATCCGTATTAAAGGGGGATTGGACAGGATATACTGCGGCCATTTAAAAAACTCCTAGTAGGGTTGGTTAACTCTGCATCAGGCGGTAACACGACCGTCTGTGAAAGCAGAATCGATTTCAGCTTCAAGTTTACGAGCCTCTTCCGGCTTGCCACTCGCACCCAAATTAGCTGCTTTTGCGAACATTTTTTCGATGTCCGTGTTCGTATAAATACGACCTTTTTGGCTAGCTACTTGGCCGCTGGCGGCTGCTTTCGTAGGTTGAATCTGACGCTCTAGCTCTTCGGCTTTCAGGTTAGCTGCGGGCGCGGCACTTTGTGTTGCTTTAAAAAGCTTCACGTAATGCGCTACACCTTCTGCGTCGCCTTGGCTGAACGCTTGTTGTGCGATAGTCTTTCGTGGGGCGCGTAAGAGTGGGTCTACTTCGTTCAGCCACTCAACCCACTTGGGGTCTGCGTTAACTGCATCGAAGTCAGGCACTGCACGATGCAGGCGCTGCTCAAACGAGGACTCGCTGATTTGTGTGCCGGTCTGGGTAAGCTGCTCGCGCAACTTCTCATTCTCAGCTCGCAGATCGTCGATGTCACCACGGAATTCCATCGCCACTTCGCGTGCAACTTTGCGCTGAACTTCAATAAGGTCAGCACCGAACGCTTGGACGTCTTCATCGGTAACCAGTTTCTCTAACTGCACGGGCTTAGTGGGTTCAGCTTTTTCGGTCTCTGCGGCTTTGCGGACTGCGTCCATCTCGGCTTTGAGTTCCTTCATCTGTCCGTGTAAGCGAGGCACTTCAGCGTCGTACATACCCTTCAAAGTTTTGTACCGTTGCTGCCATGTCTCTTCCTGCGTGTCAGGCTCCACTGGGGCTGGCTTTACTTCAACAGGTTTTGTTGGCGCAGCTTCCTGAGATTTCGGGTCTTCTGGCTCTGTCGGTGTGGTGTCGTCACCTGCGTCATCCGCGAGTGGCTTGTTTCCAGCTTCCAACTGCTTTTCGAGCGCCTCTAGCTCTTTCATCTGTGCTTCGACTTGTTTTGGCAATGCCATGAACGTTCCTTTTAGCTCCAACTCCGCCTAGGGCTCCTGCTTCGGTCTGCCTGTACGTAATGGTTTGCTTACGGTTTCAAAAAATGCGGTTACTTAAGCCGCTCATAAATCTCTGACGATTTTTCAACCGCTTCGAGAAAATCAAAAAGGGTTTCCGCCCGCCCTTGTAATCTGCTAATACGCGCTGGTTCTTCAGCGTAAATTAGAGCTGTCTTAGTTTCTTCGAGTCGAACTCGAAACATATCCAGCAGTGCTTCAGATTCCGGCAGCTTGCAGCGTTGAAGCGCTTGCATTTGCTGTCTGGTGGGCTTATTCCCTACAAAAATCTTCATACTTGGTTTATACCAGTGAAAAAATATAATGTCAACGACCGTTAGGACGTGGTGACATTATATTGCTTTCCCGCCCACCTACTTGCGAACCATCTGGCAACATATTGCGTGGAGCTGGCCCTTGTTGCATTCCGGGCTGCGCCCCCTGCTGCATCTGACCTGCCACCTGCTGTAGTTGCTGTTGTAACTGCGCAATTACTTGCTGTTGTTGCTGTATCGTGCTTATCTGCTGGCGGTCAGGGACAATTCGGTCTACGTTGCCATTTAAGTTACGCGCCGCGTCTCGCAACAATTCAGCAGTTCCGTCCATGCCAACAATCTGCTGGGCAACTGGGCTATTAAGTACCAGCATCATGAATTCGTTGCGGCGAACTGCTTCGGCTTCCTTAACTACTAGCGCTGACGCGCCGCGAGCTACAACGTTAATGTCGCCCTTAAGGTCATCGTCCTCTGAGTAGCGCATGTTGTCTTCGTACAAGCGCTCAATGGCTGGCGTGATGATGTTGTGGTCGATGTTGTTAATAACCTGCTTAATGCCCTTGCCCGCGTTGCTAATCAGCATGGACAGGCCGGAGGAGGTACGCGCAGCACCGGGTGTGTTTTCGCCGGACATATAGCGAGGCAGCATCGTGTCTTCGTCAGCGCGTGACGAGAACTTGTCAAACACAGCCATCAACTCGTTGGCGTTGCTGGTGGGCTGGAAAAACTGCACTGGGGCTGAGCTGTCAGCAATCTCTGACTGCGTAAACTGCCAGATTTTCCATGGGTGCATCTGTGTAATGTCCTCACCTACTGGGAGGCGAGACACGTTAACGCCGACTTGCGGGCCTGAGCTAATACCCATGTTGTTGGCGAGTGAGCGAGCAGCGGAGTTCACCATGCCCTGTGAGTCGCGGCACAAATCTGGCACGCCCTTACCCTCAATCTGGCCGGGTATGGTCTCGTAGGCCGTTACGTAGTACGGCTTGCGGCCCAGTGGCTCGTAGTTCAGAGCAGCGCGAATGACGGTATTGCCTATCAGCCACACCTCGCAGGGGTACGACAGCAGCGGGTCTGGTATGTCCTTCTCGGTCATGCCCCACTCAATCAGGAGCTTGCCTTCAACTGAGTCCCATAGCTGCAACGCATCTATCAGGTCAGTCGTAAACGTAGCTTCTGTAGTGTTCTTGCCTTCAGCCTGAGCCTTGGCCGTATCAGTCCACAACCACTCGTTCAAACCGCCTGTGCGGAACTCCGCAAGAATTGACCGAATGGCGTCGTCGTTGTAGCCCGGGACGCCGAGCAGACTCTGCAAAGACTCAGCGGTCATTTTGTGCCGCTCCATCACAAAGCCGTCTTGGATGTTGCTGGCCCAAGGTGCCCAGTACAGCATAAACGGGTCAACCCGCTCCCACTCGTTGCGAATAATCTCAGCTGACTGCAGCTTGCCGCCGACCCACTTCATGGTCTTGCGCTTGCGCTTGACCGGGCCTTTCATAACAGCGAACGGGAACGTTGCGATGTCTTCGATAAACTCGTTCAGCGCTTTGAACCAGCCGCCTTCAATGAGCTGGTCTTCCATTTTACGTTCCATGCGATCAACGCGAAGCTCCGCCTCTTCCTGCATGCGGCGCATCGTAGCGTCTTTCATGCGGCTGGCTATCTCGCGCAACTGTGACTCCGTCGGAACCTGCTGGCCCTGCGTCATCAGCGCTTCTAACTCCTGCGCCATCTGGCCCTGCAAATCCTGAACTACGAAGTCCGGCAGCGTTGGCTCTGGCGTAGCGTCTAGGCTCCACGCTTTGTCTTTTCCGGAGCCGGTGAGTGTGTCGCGCAGCCAGCTTGTAGCCGCACGGGCCTTGACTGAGGTGAGCTGGATATAAATCTCTGAGCCGCCCTGCGCTTTGATGGCGGATAGCACGTCAGGGTCATACTCACCATTGCGCTGACGCAGACACTGCAGCATGCGCTCTTCCAAGTCTCGCTTACCGTCCTTGGCGACTTCCCATCGTGAGCTTACGTGCGAACTCAACCCTTGGATAACCGGCGAGTTCTGCAGCTCCGCATTGCGCGCCTTAGCCTGCGCCTCAAGGTCTTTAGCGCTGGTGACGGGGATTAGTGCGAGTCCTGTGGCCATGGTGGCTCCGTATATGGTATTACTAAGATTTTAACCGCGAAGCGCCGTAGGTCAAGTGTAGCGGTATGGGGAGGCCACAACTTTACGACGCCCTCCCTGCAGCTCCACGCCGCGCACGTTCATGTCAATAACTGAATCGGCGTACTGGTTGGCGTCGTGGACGTGAGAAAACTGGTTCTTGTCTGGTTTGTCTTCCATCTCCCCGTTCTTTTTAATTTTGTACCGGTAGCCGTACTTGAAACCTTTTATGAGGTGTGTACAACGAGGGTCTACAAGGTACATCGCCTTACCCTCCAACTGTTGAACCAGCAAACGCTCCACTGCTTGAATACGTTTTTCTGGGTCGTTGGTCGGCGGTCGCACGCACTTAAATCCGGCTTGCTTAACCACATCCACCAGTGACATCTCGCCCTGCTGTTGTTTGGCGTACCCGGCTGGGTCTGGCGCACACACAAAAGAACACCCTTGAAAATTGTTCGCTATGTGCGGATTCAGCTTAGTTCGTATGAATGTCTCGATGCCCATGTTCTCTGACGTCAGCTCTGACAGCGTAACTACTCGCCCCCTTGGGTCACGCTGCTTAAACACTGCTGCTGGTGTACGCCCGAAGTCAAGGCCGATAATAACTGGGTAGTCCCCCGAGCGAATCACTTTCAACGGCTCCTCGGATATGTGAAACTCAGGCGTAAACGTCTTATCGTACACCGGCGTGCCGCTGAGACTGCGGCCATACTCCGAGCGCAGATACACGCGTAGCCAGTCTTCAGTCTTACCCGGGATTATGTTGGGGTAGTACTGCTTGGGCAGGTGGTTGTAGTTGTCGCAGTTCGGGTTAACTGTCCACTCCACGCCTTCTTTGTCTAAGAACACGCCGTCCGGCTCTTCGCCGAACATGTCTACGTACTTATCTGGCGTAACGATTGCCGCTGGCTGCTTGTACACCGCCCAGTTACTAGGCGGGTTTTCCATCTTGTCGTGCCACCAAGTGTCTTCGTCTGGCATGTTGGTATCAAACAACGCACACGAGCGCGTCGGCCCGCCGTCTTTCATAGACGGGTACCGGTTCAGTCGGCCCAACAAGCCGTCAACAACATCTGGGTGCAGCTCTCGGCTCTCATTACCCCACAGGAACGTTGTCTCAAGCGACAGCGCCTTCCTAACGTCGTCTGGAGTATCCAGCGCGATAAACAGCCACTCCGATTCAACTACTGTGCCATCGCTGAGCTTCGCTTTTAGCAAAAAAGTCTTCTCAACGGCCTTCCAAATGCCCATTTCACCCGGCGGCAGCCAGTCGAATACCGTTTTTCTGGTCGTTAGCGCCAGCTGATCGGACGTGTTTCGCACGATTACAGCCCGTGTTTTGCGTATATTTCTGGCATTCGGGGCCTGCCCACAGGCTAATTTCACCAGTTCATGCACGCAAGTGACCGATTTACCCCCGCCAACTGGGCCAGCCAGCACGCGAACGTACGCTTCATTGGCCATATACCCGGCTTGGGTCTCTGTGGGGTCATACGTACTCATACGTTAAGCTCTTTCAGTGGCATATCAATGATAAGTGGCTCGTGCTGGGTTCCGCCGGACAGCGAAACTGTACCGCCGTTGATGATAATCGTAGGTAAATTGAGCTCTTGCTTCTCTTTTTCTTCTTTGGGCTCTAGGCCACCAACCTTAATTAAGGTTTTCAGGACGTCGTGCTTCTGGTTTAGGCTGGCGTTACTCCCTGCGGCCTGCATGTACACCTGATCTAGCAAATCACCGGCCATCCAAGCTGCTTTTGCTTTGAATGTTACGCCGTCACGATCAAACTCTGCTCGTTTCGCTGCCACGCGTAGTTGAAACCACTTCTGACCGTTCAGCTCGTTGAACTGCTCTACTGACATTCCGTGGCGTGATGCCACGATGACGTCGTCTTCCATACCCAGCGCAATGCTGGCGATCATCTCGTCGCTTACTTTGGGAAACGAGACAGTTCTTGGGCGTAGGTCTAGTGGCTCATCGCCAATATCAATATCTTCAAGCGCCATTTGCCGCCTCAGCGCGTCTTACTGCTGCCAAGTACTTCTCGCACGCTACTCGTACAACTTCCGCAGCTGCTACATCGTTCTTGGCAGCGCAAGCTTTTATATCTTCTAGTAGGTCGTTGGGTAGAAATACATTCCACCGCTTCATGTCTTTGCTCATGAGGCAATCCTTACGTGTGTATGTACATATTCTATATCTTTTTTCTAAAACGCGGTGCTTTTTGGGGTGGGGGGTGCTGCGGGGCAGGGTGTGTATGCGGTTACGTGTGTATGTTCTTAATTTTTCAGCCCGCTATGTGACTGCCTCGTAAGGAGGGTGGGGGCGGGGGGGTGGGGCTGGGGGGCCTGTGGGGGGCGGTCGAGTAGCAAGCCCGCATAGAGTGTAGGGCTTGGTGAGTAGCAAGCCCGCATAGAGTGTAGAGAGTATCGCCTCTCTAGCTATCGATAATGTTCATTGCTTTTTGAAGTGACAGCACTACGGAATTGTCGCAGTTGCGCTACGGCGTGACATTCAAAGCATGGGTAATGAGCTAGGTAGTAGTAGTGTATTTAAAAATTCAGTTATCAGTATAGGTGAAACTTACAACTTCATCATGGTGCAGTGTTAGAATAATGGCGCACCTGACATGAATGCTTTATCAGTAATGAAATAGGTAACGTGTAGGAATAATGTATTAACTTGGTTATGCTCTGTGCATTGGCGCGCATCATATAGGGTTCTTAAAATACTTCCAGCGTCTATAGTAGTTCCGTATAAAGCCCCTCCACACAGCATAAAAAGTTTGTATGTGTGAATGCCCAATGGAAAGACATTGGCGGGCAAAGTGTTAGCCCTAATGAACACGAGCGTAATAGTCCGGTGGTACGTGGTACAGAAAACCCGCCTAAACAATTTTTCCTAGCCTATGAATTTATGAGATTCGTGGGCTTAATTGTGTGTATTGATTCGCAGTGCATACATAAAGCCTAAACTATATTGGAAAATTATCATGTCACAAATAACTGAATTCTCACCCGCAATTATCACTGTATCTGGTGCGACCAAATTAGAAAAACAATTAAGCGTAGTTAACTACGCAAGCCCATCTACCAGAATGGCCTTGGCCAATGCAACTGGCAAAATGGGTATCGCCGCCCGTAATGGAATTGCAAATGGCGGTTTGAATG
>Ga0208770_1001134_pt1 | contig 13992 bp, 13 predicted proteins | sample AntAceMetag02UK9_FD_184771 | JGI IMG/M metagenome (GOLD analysis project Ga0208770, IMG submission 184771) | Saline lake microbial communities from Ace Lake, Antarctica - Antarctic Ace Lake Metagenome 02UK9 (SPAdes) (version 2) | ecosystem: Environmental > Aquatic > Non-marine Saline and...
AAGATATAAAAACAATACACTTAGAAGTCACGCAAAACTGTCAAGCCAGTTGTCCTATGTGCGATCGCAATCAAAACGGCGAAGGCATTAATCCTCACATTAATTTAGATGAACTTAGTTTAGAAGATTGTAAAAAGATATTTCTTCCGGAGTTTATTGCACAGTTAGACACAATGTATATGTGTGGCAACTTAGGCGATCCTATTGTAGCACGAGACACATTAGAAATATTCAAATACTTTAGAGAGCATAACCCTACAATGTGGTTAAGCATGAACACCAATGCCGGCGCAAAGAGTGTTACTTGGTGGTCAGAGCTTGCAGATGTTATTAATAAAAAGGGTGCAGTTATATTCAGTGTAGATGGGTTGCGTGATACTAATCATCTTTATCGCCAAGGAGTAAACTGGGACAACGTAGAGCGTAACATGCAAGCGTTTATTAATGCTGGAGGCAGAGCACGTTGGGACTTTTTAATCTTTGAACACAATCAGCATCAAGTAGAAGAAGCAGAAGCACTTGCTAACAAGTGGGGTTGTGAAAAATTTATGAAGAAAAAAACAGGCCGCTTTATCACGCAGGATTCAAAGAAGAAAGAAACTCATCAAGCCCGTGATAAAAAAGGTAACAATACTACTGAAATTAAAAAACCAGATGCAAAGTATATTAACAAAGCACTTAGCAAGCAAGAAGTAATTATTAACAAGTACGGCACTATGGATGCTTACTACGACGCAGCCCCTATTATTTGTAAAGTAAAGAAAGATAATAGCTTATTCATAACAGCAGAAGGACTAGCTTTGCCTTGTTGCTGGACTGCTGGCCGCATGTATAAATGGTGGCATAAAGATCCTAAAGTAGAGCAAATATGGGACTTTATACCTGATATAAGCGCCCTACAAGCCCGTAACGGCCTCGAGGCAGTGTTTGACACAGGCATCTTTGACCGTATACAAGCAAGCTGGAATAACCCAAGTTGCGGCGCTGGCAAACTAAAAGTATGTGCTATAAAGTGTGGCGCAGAATTTGACCCATTTGGAGAACAGTTTAAATGACCTGGAGTGATCAATATCAAAAAATGAGAGACGTTAAAGAAGTTCGATATCCTGTATCTGCAACTAATAAAGATATATTTACAGAATATTGGGTTATTGATTTATTAAATTTAGATGAGATAATAGAATTTGGCGCTGGAACAGGTAACTGGTCAATATGTATAGATCACCTAACATATAATCCTAATAAACAGCGCACCTTCCACCAAGTAGAAAATTTTAATTATAAAGGTCATGTGTCTATGGGTTGGGTATACGAAAAAGAAAACTGGCCCACGACTCCAGAAGAATTAATTAAACATTGCAAAACTGCATCAATAGATGTTACCAAAAGAGAAATTAAAACAAAGTATTATTTTGAAGATGCAAATGACATTTTCAAAAAAGATGCAGAGACAAAATTTGATGTAGTTAGAATAGATTGTGATATAGATTGGAATTTGTTTTGGAAATGGCTTTATTCAAACACTAATAATAATTACATAATTATTGTAGATGATATTGCTCCTAATCATTGTTACGAGAGATTTTACAATATGATGAAAGAAACAACCGAAACTGGTAATATAAAACCTATATGGTTCGGAATAAATTCCGGTATTTGGTGTAACAATGATTTAGATGTTGCAGATATACATACGTATGCAATAGAAAATTTTGGTCATTTATATAATAAAATAAGAACAAGAGATAGAATTTTAATAACAAGATGAATTTATATAAATTTGAAACAATTAAAAAGATAGAAATAGATTGCACTAGTTATTGTAATGCTTTCTGCGGTGCCTGCGATAGAAATATTGACGGAGGCGAGAACCATCCTAATCTAAAACTTAATCATATAAGCATTGATGATTGGCGTAGTTTTATTACAATAGATAATTTACAAAATATACAAGAGATTATTTTTAATGGCAACTTTGGTGACTTTAGTATGCATCCTCATTTCATTGATATGATGGAAATACTTGCCGAAGTAAAACCAGACGTATATCTTAACTTGAATACTAACGGAGGCGCCCGTAATGCAAAGTTTTGGAATGATCTTGCAGTTGTGTTACAAAAGTTTGCCAAGCATGATATTAAATGGGGCATTGATGGCTTAGAAGAAACCCATGATTTATATCGCCGCGGTATTAATTGGGACAAGCGCATAGCCAATCTACGTGCTTTTAATGATGCAGGCGGAAACAGTATATGGAAATGTATTGTATTTGATTATAATAAAGCTGATATTGATACTATAAGTGAGTTTGCTAAATCAACTGGATGTCTAGCCTTTCAAACCAATCGCAATCGGTCAGATGTTGATATGAAGGCATATAAAGACTTTCCTGCACAAAGTTTGTCAGGACCTGATACAAAAACTTTCACAAAACAATATGCTAGACGTGATACTTTTCGTTCTCATGTAGCAACACCTGTTACTAGTGCTGTAACCCCGGTAGGCAGTTTTACTTGTCCATACGCCGACGAAGGCATGCTACAAATTGATCCTTGGGGAAACATATGGCCATGTTGTTATATTAGTGGTAGGCAATTAGATTTGCGTACAAATTTTAACTATAGTAAATACACAAACAATCATATACGTAATGCAAATTTAAAAGTTATTACACAACAGTTTGTAGACGATTTATATCCAGCATGGCAACGAGGAAGCATTGATATATGTAACAAATGTGGAGGTAAAGAAAAACCTGCACCGATATATAGTACAGAAATAAAATGAATAAATTATATAAAATAGAAACCCGTAATAACATACTAGTAGTTGATTGGATATTATCAAATGTATGTAATTTCAAATGCACATACTGTACACCAGATAGTAATGGCGGTGACTTGTATTGGCCTGATATTGAACAGTGTGAAACTATAGTTCGCCGTATTACTGAACAGAGTACACATGATCATAGAATATATACTATACTAGGCGGCGAACCTACTGTATGGAAAAACTTTACACGCCTTAGTAAAATAATTAAAGAAGTTGATCCTAATAGTATGGTAAACATTTTAACCAACGGTAGTAGAACACTCAAGTGGTGGAACCGTACTAAGCCTTACTTAGACAAAGTAAGTATTAGTTATCACCATCAAGAAGCAAATGTTGATCATACAATTGAAGTTGTTAATGAAATACAAACTGACTGCCAAACAAATATTCAAATGCTTATGGATATTAATGATTGGGATAAGTGTGTGAGCATATTTGAAAAATTACGCAACAATACTGTTGTACCAATACAAATTAAAAAACTACAAGTTGAGTTTGGACAACGAGGATGGATGGCGTACAGCGATAAACAACAGCAGTGGATGGTAGAAGCACATAAAACAACAGCAAATCGCCACAGCACAAAGCGTAACAAAACAAGTTTAGGAATTAATTGTCACTACTCGGATGGCAGTGTAACACAGGAAACAAATCATAATTTAATACAGGCTGGAAAAAATAAGTTTGAAGGATGGAAATGTAATATTGGCAGAGATTTAGTAGTAATTAAAGCTAACGGAGATATTGTTCCTGCTAATGCATGTAATCAAAAAATCATAATGGGCAATATTAAAAAGAACCCCCAAGATTTCAATTTGTTGACAACTCCTATTATTTGTGCATACAAAGAGTGTACGTGTGGTAGCGATATTGAAATTAACAAAGAGGAAATAAAATGAATTTAAATTGCACTTGGGCATATAATGATCTATTTATAGGTACTAAAAATAATGTAGCAATGTGCTGCATGCAAGGGTATGGATAGGAAGCACCTGATTGGTCTATAGTAGATAACTTAAATCAATGGTATAGAACATTTCCTCCTTTTGAAAAAATAAGAGACGAACACGAAAATAATATACAAACCAGCAAATGTCAGCGGTGTTGGAAATACGAAAACGCTAACACTCCTAGTCCTAGAACAAGAAAAAATGACAATGAATTAAGACATTTTGGAAAACTACCTACTGAAACAGTTATAAAAAATATTGAAATGCGTTTTAGTAATAAGTGTAATTTGCGTTGCAGAATGTGTGATGCTAACAGCAGTAGTCAGATTCAAAATTTAGTTGAGGAATTAAAAAATAACGGAGTTAAGAATAACACATATGTAGATGATCCTATTACATATAAAGAATTTGAAAATATTGATAAACTTTTAAAATTGGTAGTTGATTGCGACACAATTGAACGTATAGAACTTGCCGGCGGTGAACCTTTTCTAATGCCAGAAGTAGAATGGATTCTCAAAGAATTAATTAAAAGAAATAAAACAAATATTGACATAAAATTTATAACTAATTTAACAAGTACAAAGCCTAAGGTATTAGATCTACTCAAAAAGTTTAAACATGTTAGATTTGATTGTAGTATTGACGGAATTGGTCCTGCAATTGAATATCAAAGATACCCAGTTAAATGGAAAACTATAGAAAGAAATTTAAAGTTTTTATACGAAAATAAAGGTGATACTATTTCTATAGGATTTGTTCCTTGTATTAGTCAACTAAATCTATTAGACTTTCCTGATCTAATAGATTGTGCGAGAGATAACTTTCCGGATATTAGTTAGGGATTTAATATAGTAAATTCGCCTAGTTACCTAGACTTTAAACTAATTCCTTTGAAGTATAGAGAAAAACTTTTTAAAAGAAGCAAAAACATAGATATATCATTTATGCACCCTTATAAACAACAAATATATAAACAGTTTTTTGACAGTGTAATATATGAACATAGAAAAATAACAGACAAAGAAAAACAGGAATTAAGAGATGCAATAGAATTTTGGGATTACAAAAGTTCTCTAAAGTTTACTGACCATTATCCATGGGCAAATGAACTCATTGGCAAATAAAAAGATTATGCCAGTCTACATAAACTGCTAACTTAATTAGGATAAGTATTAATATGACAAATAACACTAAGTTACCATCAGAAACATTCTGCTTATTACCATGGGTCCACCTTAGTACACGCCCAGATGGTAGTATGCGAGTATGCTGTACTGCAAATGCTAGTAGTGTCGGAGCCACTAATGATAAAGAACACGGCGGCCAAGTTGGTATTCTTAAAACCGACGACGGCAAACCAAATAATTTAAATGTAAGTGATTTTGAAACAGCATGGAATAGTAAGTACATGAAAAATGTACGTACTCAGATGCTTGCAGGCGAAAAGCCACCTAGCTGTTTAAAATGTTACAAAGAAGAAGCCGCCGGGCACCGTAGTAAGCGACAATGGGAAACACACTATTGGAGCCAGCGAGTTGATTTAGATAAAATCCTTGCTGACACACAACCAGATGGAGAAGTTCCTCCTAACTTAGCATACATTGATTTACGTTTTGGTACTAAGTGCCAGTTAGCTTGCGTTATGTGTAGCCCACACGATAGTAGTGGTTGGATTAAAGATTATAAAAAGATATTTCCAGAAGTAAAAAATGAATCACTCAAAGAGATTATGCAGTGGCAAGACAAAGGTAGTACAAACGGCAGTAGTTATAACTGGCATAAGCAGAATCCTACATTTTGGAAACAGTTTTATGAGCAAATGCCTAGTATGCAACAGATTTACTTTGCGGGCGGCGAAAGTCTTATTATTGAAGAACACTATGAGATACTTGAACACGCTATTAAAATGGGTTACGCAAAAGATCTTGAACTACGTTATAACTCAAACGGAGTTGAATGGAGAGAAGACTTATTTGAATTATGGAAAGAATTTAAACTAGTACGTTTCCACTATAGTATTGACAGTATAAAAGAGATGAACGATTACATACGTTATCCTAGTACTTGGACACGCCAGGAAGAAGTATTCCATTTGTTAGATACACAAACAAGTGATAACGTTGAAGTTACTATTGCGTGTGCAGTACAAGCATTAAATGTATATTATTTGCCAGACTTTATTCAATGGAAGCTAGAGCAAAAGTTTAAGAAAGTTAACATGTGGCCATTTGGTGCAGGCGGTATTAGTCAGCACTTTGTATATTGGCCAGCTCATTTAAATGTTAAAAGCTTGCCTGCAGATTTTAAAGCTAAGTGTAGAGCAAAATACGAAGCATGGTATCCTTGGTGGGAAGCAAACTGGGAGTTAGGTATTCCGGAATGGCACAAAGGTAAAGTAGAGTATGATACTTGGCGTAGTGCCGAGTACGGCATTAAACGACTTAACGGTATTCTTAGCTTTATGGAAAGTGATGACTGGAGTCAACGCTTGCCCGAGATGAAAGAGTTTTTAGGTTTATGTGATAAGCAACGTGGAAATACATTTGCAGATACTTTTCCAGAAATGAAGGATATCTTTAAATGAACGTAGCAATGTTTGGGTTATAGAAAATGCCGGTTTGTAATGCTTTTAATAATCATATGTGTATAACTGTTGCTGGTAGCTGGAGGCCCTGTTGCAGATTTAACGGATTTCCGCATGTTGATATTACAAAAACAAGTTTTACGGAATATCAGCAAAGTGATTTCTACCAAGGAGTTGTCAACAACATGGCCACTGGATGGGACGAAGGGTGTAAAAAGTGCATGAAAGAAGAAGATCGCGGCCACACTAGTTTACGCCAGGTCCTTAACAAAGAGTTTTCCGGCACAAAAGATTTAGAATACATCGAACTTAGTTTAAGTAATAAATGCAACTTAGCATGTAAAATGTGTGCGCCTACATATAGTACATTGTGGAATAAATTAGTAGAAAAAAATTCAAATCTTAAACAGTTCCATCATACTGTTGTGCAACCTAAGATTGATGTACCTAGTATATTTGCTGATGTTAACTTACATAAATTAAAGAAAATTAAATACCTTGGCGGTGAGCCATTTATTACACCTGAAACAAAACAACTGTTTGAATATTTAGAATATCATAATGTAATCGAACATATTGAATTAGAATGCAATACTAACTGTACATTGTTTCCAGAAAAGTGGTTATCTACATTAGAGAAGTTTAAAAAAGTAACAATAGAACTTAGCATTGACGGTATAGGTACCGTCAATGATCATATAAGGCACGGCAAAATATGGAATACAATTGATAAGGTTACTAAGCAATGGGCGGCATATGCTACTAATACAAATATTAACCTAGCTATATACAGCACAGTACAAGCGTATAATTTACATGATATGAAAAATGTTAAACAATATGCTAAGAGTCTAGGATTTGATCATTATAGTAGCCTGCTAGTTGTACCTGAGTTTCTAAGTGTGCATGTGTTGCCCAAAGAATATTTAGAACAAATCAAAGATGATTACAATCAAAAATATTATGCAAGTATTGAACCTAACCAGATGTTTGACAAATTTAAAGATTTTACTTTAAATATAGATAAAGTAACAGGCTTAACACTCTCCGAAGTCAATCCTTTGCTAAATCAATATATGGAGAAACAAAATGAGTACACCTAATGAACCGGGATTTTATCAATTACCAATGGATCACCCTATTGCTATTGAGAACGTAAGACGACACAGTAGCAAGGCTGAGTGCGTAGAGAATGTATTTGATGCCGAAGAACTTGACTGGATGTGGAAGAATTCGTTCACCGCAGATTACAATAAGCCTCGGCTAAACCGTAACGGTACACTTATTATTGATGTCGATATGGAGATTATTTATAATCGTTACAAGGAAAAGTTTGATAAGATTCTTGGGCCGACCGCTGGCAAGAGTCCTACTATTGGCGGCAACTATTTTATTACTCCGCAACAGTATGGACTACATATGGACGCAATGCGTGAAAAAGGTTATAACGGAATGTTAGAAAACGTCCCTCTTAATCATCCGCAGCGTAAGTACACAACCTGGAAGAATATTATTACTCCTCTTTGGATCGGCAGTCACTTAGATGAACTAGACGGCGGACAGATTGTATTTTTTGAGCAACGTGACATTGGCTGGGCTAAGGTATACAACGGCGGCGCCGAAACTAAAAACATCGCAAGCATTTATGAGATTGTCACTGACTATAGTCACTTACAGTTTTACGACCGAGCAGGTGTAGCAATGCCACAAAGCACTAAGCCATTTGACAAAGAGTTCCATAAAACGTATATGAATACTCCTTATAAACGACTAGCAGGACTAAATGCCGAAAGTGTATTTGATTGGAGTACAGGATCGCCTTGCGTTTTTGATGCAGTACAACTACACGCTACAAACGAAGGTACACTAGACGATGGACCCCGTAAAAAATGGAATAGTAAGATGGGCTTATTAATGACATTTATGATTGAACTTGATGAGGATTTATTAGACAAATGGCAAAAAGAACAAGCAGCAATGTAAACACATTTTGTTCAGAACCTTATAAACAAATACATTTTGATAGTAGAGGTAATTTAGGACCTTGCTGTCAATATATAGGTGAAAGACCTAACGCTGAAAGTTTCGACGAGTACTTGTCTAGTGATTGGTTATCTGACTTACGAAACAAATTAGACAACGGTGAAAAAGTAAGCGGATGTGATTTTTGTTGGAAACAAGAAGACAAAGGAGCAAAAAGCATGCGTCAAAAACGTAATGCTTATTACAAAGGCAAGCCTGATAAAGGTGTAGAACATATAATGATTACATTTGGTAATCAATGTAATACCGCCTGTAGAATATGTAATGCTAGTCGAAGTAGTTTAATAGAAAAACAATATAAATCTATGACTAGTAGTATAGAAGATCCAGATCTATATAAACTTGTAACTAAAAAACACAATTGGACTAAAACAAAAACATGGTATAGAAATATTGTCAATGATATTGTTGACAGATCGGACACTATTCGTAAGTTAGAAATATCAGGTGGTGAACCATTTATTAACGTACATTTTGATAGAATGATTGATTCATTAATAGCAAGTGGCAAAAAACTCCCTGGACTTAATATTACTACTAACGGTAGTTTTACAGAAGAACAAATACAAAAATTAGAAGCATTTGACCACTTGCACATTAATTACAGTATCGACGGCAGCGGAAAAGAATTTTACGAATATTTGCGTTGGCCACTAAAATGGAATGACACATTAGAAAAAATTAATATACTAAAAAAATATCCGTGGATAACTTGTGAGTTTGCTATTGTTCCGCATAATTTAAACATACTTAACTTGGCTGATAGTATCGAATTTTTTAAAGAATATACAGAATTCCAAGATAGATTTAAAGTTGGATTTAGTTGGCTCAATGGTGCGCCTTGGTATAAATTAGATAATACTCCTGTTGATGTAAGACAACAAGTAGCAACCCGAATAAAAGAAATTGATTTAACTAAATATTCGGATGAAGAGCAAGAGCAAATAACAGAGTTGCACACTATGATAAAAAATGCTAACAAGCCAAGTCACAAGGATATGTTACAATCGCATGTAAAAATGACAGATACTTATCGAAATTGTGATACGTGGAATATCGTGGGATGGAGATTAGAATGAACATTTGGAATAGGGAGAGAAAAAATTATAAACAATATTTAGATGACCCAGTACCGTTAGAACTTGAACAAAGATTAGATGAAATAATCAAAATTTGTCCTATTCAAACACGCAAACAAGGAACAGTACAGATATATAAAACAACTCAAGAGGATATAGATACGAAAGAACTGATTTCAACATCAGTTCTTAAATATAATATTAAGGGAGAAACTGAAATAGCTCCTATAACTGCACCATTAGTTTATTTTTGTTGTATGCCAACAGATGCCAAACATAAAGATCAGCTTCATGCTGGTATTATTGGTGGCGCCATGATGACCGAAACGCTTAACGCCGGATATGACTTTAGCTTCATAGGTTGTACAGAGGAACCTGATAAACGATATAGAAAAAGATTAAACTCTTGCTTGCGTGAAAATTATGGCATAACACACAAAGTTACTCAGCCATTTTTAGCTTTTTGTATAGGTAAGGGAATTGAATCAACTCCGGATCCAGACAACCCACCAATGTCATATACATTACAAAACGGACGCTCTGTAATATACCAAAATTATATTAATACCGACGAACCTAAGCCACAAGTATTATTTGTGAAGAAATCGTAACAACGGTCTAATACCAACAGGCCGGCCGTTTTGGTTAGCAAGGTGTATTGCTTTAGTAGGCTGTAAATTAAAGTCAGTACAAACTTTAGCATAATCCTTTTCGTACTTGGTCCAAAAATATTCCGGGCCAAGTTCTTCCATAAACTTAATACCCATACTAACAGTTGCTTGACTATTCATGTTAAAGTCATTCATTATAGTTACTGCGCCTTCAGGAGTGTTACGAGCAAAGCGTAGTCCAATGCGGTTTCCGCCCATTCCTCCTTTACTTAAACTAATACCTATAGTTTGTATAGCAGGGTGATCAAAGTTAAATTCTATGTCTCTTATACAACTAATCCATGCTCCATCAATGTGTACTGGTATGTTAAGCTCAATGCAACGATCTAGTATTTGGGTCATGTCAGGATGTACGTCACCATAGAACGGAAACGGCATTGCTATAAGTAATTCTTTATTAGGGTCAAGAGTGTCTACTGTAGTATATTCAATATCATTATTTAAACGCCAGTGATACTTATAATCATCTTTGAATGTTTGTAGCGTGCCACAGCGTTGATATAAGTCATCTATGTATTGTGTACATCCGTTTATAATATCAAGCCGAGTAAACGCTTCTAGCCCACTAAACGTACTGTACTTGTGATTGTTTAACCATTGCACAAACGTATCTTTAAACTGTTGATCTAAGTCTGGTGTATGTACAGGATTGTGTTGATAAAAGTTATCATAAAATTTGTTTATGTCACTACTATACATAGGCTGCGGCCTATCGTACTGTAGCCATTCAATAGTATATTCTCTATTTACATTGTCTTTCATAAGCGTATTTATGTACGCATATAATAGATAAATAATTTTATGAATACATTTATTCCTGAGCAAAAAGAATTTTCTTCATTATATCGTGACACTTACGTTGAATATCATAGTATAGAATATATTATGGATAAATTATGACAGTTTGGGCTTTTGGGTGTTCGCATAGTAACGGACATGAAATGGTGTCGGGATTTACACAAGATGATCTACGTAAGTTTTATAATCTGCATGGTTTTAAAGATTGTCGTGAGTACTTTGATTATGAAAGTAAACATAACAGCAACAAAAAAATAAGAAAACTTTGGAAAAAATGGCACAGCTATCATGAAAGTAATGATACTAATTTATCGTATCCTGGTATTGTTGCAAAATTAAAAAATACAGAATTAAACACCTTTGCAAAAACCGGTACAGGTATAGATTATGCTTATAAAATGTTTCTTGAAAATAAACATAAGTTTAAAAATAGTGATATTATATTATTTGAATTATCGCCGGTTTTTAGATATGAAAGTATTAACGGCGACTATGTACGTTTGGCAGATATTAACAGCTCCCAACAGTATAACCGTTATCCTAGTTCATTCATAATGAATAAGTTTTATAAATTTGTAGTAGATGAAATTAAAGAAGTTGCATATACTATAGATATCTATTGCGATACGTCTGACAAATGCCGTTGGATGTTTATAAGTCTAACAATATTAGTTTACATATGATGTGCGAAACGCACAAAATTCAACGATACCCGGGTAGACATTATCATTATGATGCACATAAATTATTTGCTGAATATCTTGTTAAAGAGGTTATAAAATGAAACCGTGCATATTACCTTGGATTAACTTTAGTACAAACACCTTTGGCAGACCTCGCACTTGTGGATATGCTGATCAGCCTACAGTAAAGGCAGCGCAAGTAAAACTAAAGGGTAGTACTATTAGTGACGAATGGAATAACGATTACTTCAAATCTATTCGTAAAGATTTTTTAGAAGGTAATTGGCCTGAAAATTGTAAACGCTGCAAGTATGTCGAAGAACTTGGCGGAAGTAGTAAACGCTTGGAAGAAAACAAATACCAGTATGACAACAATGCACACCTTATAGAACAAACTGCCGAAGACGGCAGTGTGCCTTATTATCCAAGCAACATTGATATACGTGTAGGTACTATTTGTAATTTAAAATGCATACATTGCGGCACTGGTGCTAGTAGTAAATGGAATGAAGACAAGTCTATGTTAGACAAGTACCCTAACACTGAGTTTTATAATATAGATAATAAGTGGATTGAACAAGATAGTTTTATCTGGGATAATATCAAAGAGAATTTAGAACATACAAAACGCTTTAACTTCTTAGGAGGCGAACCTTTTGCCAATAAACAACACAATAAGTTTATTAAAGAAGTAGCATTTACTGATGCTGCAAAAGATATAACACTTACATATGTAAGTAACGGCACATTGCTTACAGACAAAATATTCGATCAACTTATGAGTTTTAAAGAAGTTGTTATTCGATTAAGTTTAGATGCTATACAAGAGCCGGGAGAATATTTTAGATTTCCTATTAAATGGAATAGTTTTGTTAAGAAATTAGAACTAATGGAACAGTATGCTAAAGATAATAAACATTTAGATATCGGAGTTCAGTGGACTTGTAGTAACGTTAGTATATTTTATCTAGTAGATACTTTTGATTATATGCGTACACATTTTCCAAATATTAAATTTATATTTGCTAATCATGTTGAATGGCCAGTACATATGAGCGCACAAGTGTTGCCATATGAAACTAAACAAATTGTAGAAGAACGCATTAATAATTATGACTTTGGAGAATATTCCGACAAAGTGCCTTTTTATGTTAATCATATGTTAGAAAAAGACTTATGGAAAACTGAAGGTAAAACTTTTATGAATTACTTAAATGACCTTGATGCAGCTAGAAATGTTAGTTGGCAAAAAAGTTTTAAAGAAATGAATTTATAAAAGTCTTAATAATAGGACACTAAATAAAATAGTTGACTAATCAGCCAAAGTATGTTAATATAAATGAAATAAGTATAGATACTATGCAGAATGAGAGATGGCATGACTGAAGATTTAAAATGGAGTAACTACGATTTTACCAAGATACCCTTTGACGATATCGTTAGTGTTGGACAGCGTACTTTACTCTACAGAGATTTATTTACAGTAAGTTGGATCTTGGCCCGCTTTTGCAATTATAAGTGTAGCTACTGTTGGCCTTATGCCCGCAGTGATCGCAAAGACCACAGGCCAACTGAACTATGTTTAAAAACAATAGATGAAATCAAACGACAAGCTAGAGAAAATGGATTCAACAGTTTTCACTTTAGTCTAAGTGGCGGCGAGCCTACTTTTCATCCTGGGTATCTCGATATACTTCAGCATCTTGCTGCTGATGCTGCTAATACTAATTATACTAGTGTTCATATGACATCAAACTGTAGCCGTAACATGGTGTGGTTTGAACAGTATGTAGAAGCAGTAAAGCCCTTTCATCGTGCTAGCATTACAGCCAGCTTACACACAGAGCATTTGGACACTGTGGCTAAGATGCAGGACTTTGCTGACAAACTAATCTTCTGTCAAGAGCATGACGTGCAGGTTACAATCAACATGGTTATGGTACCAGAGTGGTTTGAACGTGACTGGGACAATGCATTGTTCTTCCACGAGCAGGGCATAAACGTGACGCTGAAGCCTCAAAGCGACCCTACAGCCAGCCGCGTGGTAGATGGGTATACTGATGACATGCTCAAGCGACTGCACAACGGTATGCCACAACGTGCGTACACAGAAAGCAAACGAATATGGGCCGAACGTCCGACGCCTAAGTTTGAAATTCCAACTGGAGTAAACGGAAAGAACGATGCTAGTGTTCCGTGGCATATGCAAATCGAAATGGAAGATTCTATAGGTAATAAATACTATATGGATCAAGCTGAAAGATTTAATGCGTTTAACTTTAACAAGTTCAAAGACTGGAGTTGCAACGCAGGTTATCAGGGTATCATTATTCGTGAGCCAGATGG
>Ga0208770_1001136_pt1 | contig 13925 bp, 14 predicted proteins | sample AntAceMetag02UK9_FD_184771 | JGI IMG/M metagenome (GOLD analysis project Ga0208770, IMG submission 184771) | Saline lake microbial communities from Ace Lake, Antarctica - Antarctic Ace Lake Metagenome 02UK9 (SPAdes) (version 2) | ecosystem: Environmental > Aquatic > Non-marine Saline and...
AGATAATGCAGAGTTTGTTGCAAATAAAATAATTGAAAAAAACCTTTCTGTTCGACAATCAGAAAATTTTGTTAAAATTTTTAAGATTAAAAAACACTCTCTTAAACCTTTGAAGGATATAAATTTACAAGCTTTAGAGAATTCAATTAGAGAAAAAATTGGTCTTAATGTTTTAATAAAAAATAAAAAAAATAATTCAGGATCTCTGTTATTAGAATATAAAGATTTAGATCAGTTAAATAAAATAGTTGAGATTATAAAATCTAATTATTAGTTTTTCTTGAATTATTAATTATAAAATCTGATAATATATTTTTAGCAATTGTTGAGTTCTTTTTAATTAAAAGTTCAATATCATTAGTTTTATAAATTAGATCTTTTAGATGTTCTTTCTTCCATGACCTTATTTGTTGGATAACAAGAGGCTTATCCTTCCAGAAAATGGGAGGCTTACTTGCAGAAACAGCTTGTTCAATATTGTTTTTTTCATCAACTAATCCATGAATTTTAACTAGTCTTTTGAGTTTAGCTAACAATGTTCTGATAATTATAATGCTATCTTCATCAGAATAGTTGTTTTCATTCAAAATCGTGACGGTTTTCCTTGTATTTTTGGCAAGACAGTGGTCGATCAATTCCGAGGCATTATAATTGTCTGCTAGATTTGTTAACTTTATTATTTCTTCAAGGTTTATGTTTTTTTTGTTTGATAAATAGGCTCCAATTTTTTCTAATTCATTTTTCAAATTTTTTCTATCTCCTCTACTTCTTTCTATTAAAATATTTATTAATTGTTGGGAGATTGGAATTTTTTTATTTCTAAAAAAAAGACTAATTATTGAATTTAAGGTTTGATTATTATCTTCATAAAATGGAACACATATAATTGATTTATCTTTTTCAAAAATTTTTCTTAAGATAGATTTCTTTTCAAGGTTTTTAGAATTTAAAATTATTTTTATATCCTCTGGGTTTTTTTCTATTAAGTCTTCTATAGTTTCTCTAATTTTATCTGTAGCTCTATTAATAATTATGAGTTTTTCGTTATCAAAGAAAGATTTTGTAAGAATAGAATTAAAGAAATTATCTTTATTATCTAATATTTCTTTTTCTTCATATCTGTAAATTTTATTTAGATAGTTTTGCTCAAATATATTTTTTATGGTTTCTTCTTTTGAGCCTTCATTGTCACCATAAAACAAGTAAAATTTGTAATTGTTTAATTCTAGTTTATTTAATTCAAATGATTTTATTATCATAAGTTGTTAACTAGCTTAAAAAGTATTTTATTTACAGCAGCTTCAGCTAAATTATTTTTTATTTGATTCTCATAGGTCCTTAGTTCAAACGTATCAGAATTATTATCATATATAAAATCTTCTATAATCACTAAGTTTGTAGCATTTTTGCCATCCAAAAGTACTTGGACCCTCACTGTTATTTCATTTTTAAATTTTACAGCATCGCCAGCTGAGTCTTTTGTTGTAATAATTTTTTCAGAGCTACTAGAAATATTTAATATAAATTTTTTCTCTTCTTCAATTTTAGGATTAGTATAAGGATTTAGTAGTTGTTTTATTTTTAAACTAATCTGGCGGTCTCCAGTAAGAACTAGTTCACTTATCGAAAAAGCATAAATTGGTCTATTTTTTAATGAATATGTAGCTTCATAGCCACACGATGATAAAAATAAAAAAAGGAGAAAAGTAAATATTTTTTTTTTCATTTTTAAATTATAATATTTATAAGTCTGTTGGGCACAAAAATAGATTTTTTAATTTTTTGGTTATTAATAAATTTTTCTATTTCTTGATCTAGTTTAATTGTCTCTAAAATTTCTTTCTCTATCATATCTCTTTTTATCTTTAAAATGGCTCTTTTTTTACCATTTATTTGAACAACAAAATTAATATTCTCTTCTATTAAATCTTCTTTTGAAACTTTTGGCCATTTTATTTGATCTTCATTAATGGTATTTAAACATTCATTTGAAAAATGTGGAATAAATGGATTCATTAGAATTAAAACTTTTTTATAGTTTTCAATTAAAATCTCTTTTTTTATAGGTTTGTCTGTTTCTTTAATTAAAAAATTATACATTTCATAAAGATTAGCAACTATTACGTTATAATGAAACTTTTCTAGGTTCTGGGTTACTTTATTAATCAGTTGATTAGTAAATTTAGTTAAATTTTTACCTTCATCGTCTTGGTTGTTATCTTTTATTTTATCTATAATTTTAGAATTTAAAGTCCATAGTTTTTGAATAAATTTAAATGATGCTAGCATACCCTGATCAGACCATTGAACATCTTTTTCAGGAGGACTGTCTGATAAAATAAACAATCTAACAGAATCTGCTCCATAATTTTTTATTATATTCTCTGGATCAATAGTATTTTTTTTAGATTTTGACATAGACTCAGTTGGTCCAACAATTATTTTTTCAGAAAGATTATCTTTTTTGTAAAACTCCCTACCATCTTTTGAAGTTACTTCATCAGGGCTTAACCATACATTTGTTTGATCTTTATAGGTTTCGTGACAAACCATTCCCTGTGTAAATAATCCGTCAAATGGCTCTTTTAATTTAAAATTATCATTTTTATAAGAGAGTGCTTGCATAAAAAACCTTGAATATAATAAATGTAAAATGGCATGTTCAACACCTCCGATATATTGGTCAACTGGCATCCAATAATTAGCTTCTTCTTGAGTAAATCCACGATCTAAATTATGAGGTGAACAAAACCTTAAAAAATACCAAGAAGAATCAACAAAAGTATCTAATGTATCGGTTTCTCTTCTATATTTTTTACCATCTAAGATAAAAAATTTCCAGCTATCTTCTGTGTCTAATGGGTTTCCTGTGTTACTTAATTTTTCGATTTCTGGAAGTTTAACTGGCAACATATCTTTTGGAATTTTAATAGGCTGATCATTTTCATCATAGGCCATTGGAATGGGACAGCCCCAATATCTTTGTCTTGATATGCCCCAATCTTTTAATCGGTAGTTGGTTTTTTTTTTACCTAAATTATTTTTTTCTAAGAATTCTATAGTCTTAATAATAGATTCACTTGGTACTTTTAAACCATCAAGAAAATTTGAATTATAAAGATATCCTTCACCCGTATAAGCCTCATTACTTATTTTAAAATCTTTATCCTTTTCAGGTTTTACAACAGGTATAATTTTTAAATTATATTTTTTTGCAAAATCTAAATCTCGTTGATCATGTGCGGGACAACCAAAAACAGCACCCAACCCATAATCCATTAACACAAAGTTTGCAAAGTAAACTGGAACCTTCATGTTTTTATCTATTGGATTAACCGCAATCATATCAGTTTTAAATCCAAGTTTTTCAGCAGAAGCAATAGACTCTTCTGTAGTGCCTGTTTTAGAGCACTCTTTTTTAAATGCTTGAAATCTTTTATCATCCTCATAATATTTAGCTAAAGGGTGATCAACTGATAGTGCAAGAAAGGAAAAACCAAATAAAGTATCTGGTCTTGTTGTATAACATTTAATACTTTCAATGAGTTTGTTGCTTTCAATTTTAAACTCAACCTCGCAACCAAAAGATTTTCCAATCCAATTTTTTTGCATAACTTTTACTTTGTTGGGCCATTGATTTAAGGTCTCAAGACCCTGTAAAAGCTCTTCTGAAAATTTTGAAATGTTAAAAAACCATTGATTTAACTTCTTTCTTTCAACTACAGCTCCTGATCTCCAACCCTTACCATCTACTACTTGTTCATTAGCAAGAACCGTTTCATCCACCGGATCCCAGTTTACATAATTTTCTTTTCTATAAACTAATCCTTTATCATAAAGATCTAAAAAAAATTGTTGTTGGTGTTTATAGTAATCTTCAGAGCAAGTTGAAATTTCTTTCTCCCAATCAATGGATAACCCAAGCTTTTTGAGCTGAGATCTCATAGTTTTAATATTTGATTCTGTCCAAGTTTTAGGGTCCAAATTATTTTGTCTTGCAGCATTCTCTGCGGGCATACCAAATGAGTCCCACCCCATAGGATGAAGAACATTATAACCTTGTAAACTTTTAAAGCGGGCTAGAACATCACCAATGGTATAATTTCTAACATGACCCATATGGATTTTACCCGATGGGTAAGGAAACATTTCTAGACAATAAAATTTTTTTTTTGTCTTATCTACTTGTGCAGTGAAGATTTTTTTTTCTTCCCAATAGGTTTGCCATTTTTTTTCAACGGTTTTGAAATTATATCTTTCCACAGAACTTAAATTAATTGATATTTTTTTAATTAATTATTAGGGTCACTTGTTATATAAGGTTTAAAATCTTTATCTTTATTTTGATTTTGTTTTTCGTAAACTGCTGCTGTTTTTAAAATCTTGCGATTTAATTCAGGAATTAGAGTTCCACCCTTTTCTGAAATTGTACAATTAATTTGAGCTTTACAGACCTTATTAAAAATTTTTATATCTAACGAATCAGATCGTATTTCATTTGTTAAAAATCGAATTGAAATTTTAACACTCTCGTTTGAATTTTGATCAGTTGAATACCAATCAGTTATTATAATTCCACCACTATAGTTAACAGAAGCAAGTGGCATAAAATCAATAGTATCCAAAGAAGCTCTCCAAAGTGGATTTGAACTTGCAAACTCATAATTTGTACCACCAGATTTTCCCATATTTGAGAACCTAAATCCTCTGCCTTCCTCTATATTTTTTTTAACTCTATCTTTAGGGTTGGGTGAAGAATTTCTAGCATCACCAAACTTTCCACCACACGCATTTAAAAGTGGGGCTACAATTAATGTAATAAATAAAAATTTTTTAAAAATTAGCTTAAACATGAATTTTTGTATTAAATTAGTGATCTTATAGCAGATAAGCTATTTATCCAAAGTGATACGTATTACCAACATTATTTGTTGCAAAAATATCACAATGTCTTGATTTTTTCTCAAAAAAACAAGAACTTCATGCAAAATATAGAAACAATAGTATCAAGGGCATGTTTATTATTAATAATAACAATTAAACAAAAGGAGTAATTAATATGAACAAATTTAAGAAAATAGGATTATCTGCATTAGCAGGTTCTATGGTAGCTTTTTCAGCTGCACAAGCAGGCGAAATGTCTGTTGGTGGTTATGCATGGATTGGTATGGGTAACTTTGATGAAAGTATTGGTGATGGTTTCACATCAATGACTGACTCAGTACACTTCACTGGAACTGGTGAATTAGATAACGGCATGACTGTAACTCTATACTACGAAATGGATGGAGACGCTTCAGGTGAATCAGTAGCACCTCTTGACACTCACTATGTAAAATTAGCTGGTGATTTTGGTGCTGTTACTTACAGTGGTCACGGTGTTAGCGGTGTATTAGCTGATATGGATGACATGACTCCTAACGCTTACGAAGAAGCTTGGGATGGAGGTACTGGTGTAGCTGATGATACTTTAGTTGGAAGAAGTCATAACGATTCTATCAGATATGACAGTCCATCATTTAATGGTATTACTGTTCATGCATATCATTCAGAGCAAAATGATGCTGGTGCTGGTGCTTACCAAGACTTTGGTATCACAATCAAACCAGAGATGGTTGAAGGCCTAACATTAGGTTTTGCTACTGGTGAATTTGATGACACTGGAAGTACATCAATTGATCAAGACACTATGTACGTAACATATGCTTATGGACCAATGACTGTAGGTTATCAAGCATCTGAATCAACAACTTCAGACACTGATGTAACTTATAACCATGCATTTGAGTCAACTGCAATTGGTATATCTTTTGCTGTAAACGATGACTTCTCTGTTGGTTATGGTGTATTTGAAGCTGACTACGCATCTACTACTCTAGTAGATCAAAAGTCGACTGCAATTACCGCATCATACACTATGGGTAGCATGACAATTGGTGGTATAATCGGTGAGGACGAAAACATCGCTGGTGAAGCTGCTAATGACAATGATAAATACGAAGTAAGTCTTTCAATTGCATTCTAATTTAATTTAGAATATCAATTAATTAAAGGCCCCTTTTTAGGGGCCTTTTTTTTGTTCAAAAAATGAAATACCAGCAAATCCTAGACAATTAATAAGTTTTAATTTTTTTAAATTTTTAACGGTGATGCCACCTAAAGCTATAACTGGTTTGTTACTTAAGAGAGAGAGTAATTTAAATCTATTAATTCCTAAGTAATTTTTATTTTGCTTAAATATTGAAGATAAAAAAATAGTATTTACAGACTGTAATTCTTGGGTCCTAATTTCATAAACATTATGAGCCGAACCTAATAGAATAAATTTCTTTCTAACTGAATAAGAGAGATGTTTTGTATCTTTATTAAATGATGGAATGTAAGCACCGTCTAAATTAAGTTTAATTGCTAATTTAATATCATTAGAAATTAAAAATTTATTTCCTTTTTTTTTGCAATGATTTTTTATTGTTAAAATTAATTTTTCATCAATTTTTTGGCTATAGTTTCTATATATTATGATTGTTTTTCTATCTTGCTTATCTATGTGACTTTGGTCAAAATTTTTTATAAAGTAGTATTTGTTCAAAAATTTATTATGCATAACACTATTAAAAACTTAATTTATATAGAAGGGCTAATTAAATCAAAAGTAAATCATGATACATTACCAATAATTATAGCGGTATCCAAAACTTTTCCTATTCAAAATATTTTACCTTTAATAGAGCATGGCCATATACATTTTGGAGAAAACAAAGTTCAAGAAGCCTTAGACAAATGGAGCCATATAAAACCCAAATATAAGGAATTAAAGCTTCATTTAATCGGTAGACTCCAAACAAATAAAGTTAAATTTGCACTCAAAATATTTGATTATATTCATTCTTTAGATAGTGAAAAATTAGCAACTAAAATTTCACTAGAGCAGAAAAAATATGAAAAAAAACCAAAGTTATTTATTCAAGTTAATATTGGCAAGGAAGAACAAAAATCTGGCATCCATAAAGAGCAATTAGTTGATTTTTATCAATTTTGTAAAAAGTTAGATTTAAATATCATCGGCACGATGTGTATTCCACCCAATGATAATAATGTTGAAGAATATTTTTCTGAGATGAATAAGATCAATAAAGAATTAAACTTTAAAGAGCTGAGCATGGGGATGTCAGGTGATTATTTGTCTGCAATTAAATATAATACAACCTATGTAAGGGTTGGCTCAAAAATATTTGGTAATAGAGTTTAGCCTATTTTAACTTTAGTTTTTTTATCTATTAATTTTAATAATATTTCAAAATCTTTCTTTTTTAGAGCAATACATCCTGCAGTTGGTTCATAATTATCTGTTAAATGAATAAATATCGCACTTCCTTTACCTGGGGTTTTTTTTTCATTGTGACTAATTGAAATTATATAATCATATTTATGATCTATTCTATGTAGATTTTCCTTAAAATTTTTATTGCTCGTTTTGATTTCTTCATTATATTTTTTATTTATTGGGTCATCACACCAGGCCATATCTCGTTTAATGTTTTTTTTATTTATTTTACAATTTGGAATACCAACACGATCTTTTCTAAAATATAATTTTCTTAAACTAAACAAACCTTTAGGAGTTGAATAATCACCCTCTTTTTTATTGGAATTTATGCCTTTTTTTCCAATACAACATTTTAATTTAAACTCATCAATTATAAGAGTGTTTTTATTTGGAACATGAATTATCATAAGTAATATTAAATATAATTATGCAAAATGTTTTTATTATAAATTTTAATTCACTATATGAAATTTTAGATGAGATAAAAGAAAATTTATCTTTTAAAATTATAAAAATTAAGAATGAAGAAGATTTAAAAAATAATCTTTATTTAGATACAATAGATTTTCTGGTAATATCAAAAACTGACCATAAATTATTATTAAACAATAATATAACTGATAAAAATCTTTTAGATTTTAATGATTTTCCTCTATCCTTTAAAAAATTATTAGAATTAATCAATATTAAATTAATAAAATTAAAATTTAACCAACAATCTAAATTAGTTATTAAAGAATATGAATTAAATTTAAATTCTAAATTTCTTTCTAAAGACAACTTAAAGTTAAAATTAACAGAAAAGGAAATTGAAATTATTTTGTATTTAAGTGATATTAAAATTAAACACAATGTTGCAGATCTACAAAAGAATATATGGGGTTACGCTACAAACATGGAAACCCATACTGTAGAAACACATATTTATAGATTGAGAAAAAAAATAAGTGATTTATTTAAAGATGAAAAATTTATATTAAGCCACAAAAATGGCTATTTTATTGACTAAAATAGCTTAATTTAATCTAGCGCCAACTTTTTGTATTATCTTTGAAGACATTTCAGTTCCCTTTCCAAGACATTCTTTTGTTGGAATATTATTAATTAACCCATGGAGAAAACCAGCTGCAAAGAGGTCCCCTGCACCTGTTAAGTCTATAATCTTTAAATTTGATTTACTTTGACATTCTACAATTTCTTGATTTTTAATAGCAATGCTTCCTTTTTCTCCACGTGTGATAATTAAAAGTTTTCTTAATTGTTTTCCAAATTCAATAACATCTTCAAAGTTTTTAGCATCAATTAATGATCTAATTTCTTGTTCGTTAGCAAAAATAATATCAAGTTTATTTTTAACTAAATCTAAAAAATCACTTTTATGTCTTTCTACACAAAATTGATCTGATAAGGACATTGCTTTAGTGTTAGAGAGTAGCATAGCTTTATCAAAAGCTGATTTTGGTTCTCCTTCATCCCACAAATATCCTTCTAAAAATATCATTTCACTTTTTTGTATAACTTTTTCGTTAATATCATTTTGGTTAATTTTTCCAGCAATTCCTAAAAACGTAACCATAGTTCTTTCTGCATCAGGTGTGATTAAGATTAAACAAGTCCCTGTTGGCGAGATTTCTTTTTTTTTATTATAAAAATATTGAACTTTTTCTTTAGTTAGACCCTCTTCATATTTTTGTCCCAAATCATCATCATTAACTTTGCCTATAAAGCCAACATCATTTCCTAATTGTGATAGTCCAACAATAGAGTTTGCAACTGACCCACCTGAGATAGTTTGTTCTATCTTAAGAGTTGATAAAAGTTTTTGAAATTCTGTCTCATCAACCAGTTTCATTGTACTTTTTGTTAATTGATTATTTATCAAATACTGGTCATCCACTTTACAAATGACATCAACAATTGCATTACCAATTCCTAGTATTTTCATATTAAGCTTTTTTTATTTTAACTGGATTTTTTCGATTAGGATAACAAGTCGTACAAATTTTACAAGTCAAACCATAACATTCCCTAGCCTTACAAAATTCTCTTCCATAATAAATTATTTGTAAATGTAATTTACTCCACGTTTTTTCTGGGAATATTCTTTTTAAATCTTTTTCAGTCTGAATAACATTTTTGCCATTCGTTAAGCTCCATCTTTGAGCTAACCTATGTATATGAGTATCAACTGCAAAAGCTGGAACTCCAAAACCTTGAGACATAACAACACTTGCTGTTTTATGACCTACACCAGGCAGTTTTTCGAGCTCTTTAAAGCTTTTGGGCACTTTGCCCCCATGTCGTTCTAGAAGTTGTTTAGACATCAAATAAATGCTTTTTGCTTTAACTCGAAAGAGACCAATACTTTTGATCAATTTTTCTATTCTTTTTTTGCCTAATTTTACAAAATGCTCAGGTTTATTATATTTTGGATATATGTTTTTAGTTACATTATTAATATTCAAATCAGTACATTGTGCGGATAAAAGAACTGACATTAAGAGAGTAAAGTTGCTAGTATGATCTAGTGGAATAGGAGTTGTTGGATAAATCTTATTTAAAATTTTTAGTATTTTTTTAGCTTTTTCTTTTTCATTCATTATTTAAAGTTCAATAAATCTCTCATTGAGTAAAGCCCTGGTTTTTTATTAATCAACCATTTTGCAGCAGTTAGAGCTCCATCCGAATAAAGTGCCCTATCAAAAGCTTCATGATTTAATTTTATTATTTCTTTTCCACTAGAAAATGTAACTTCATGTTCACCAATAATTTCATCTTTTCTAATTGAATTAAAATTAATTTTTTTTCCATAAGGAAAAGATTTTTTATTTAAAAATTTTTTACCCATTAAATTATAAAGATTTTTATTTTTTCCATCTGCAATTCCTTTTCCCAGCATTAAAGCTGTTCCTGATGGGTAATCTTTTTTGTGTTTGTGATGAACCTCAAAAACTTTGCTTAAATATTCATCATTTAGTGATTTTGAGGCAATTTCAGTTAAATACATTAATAAATTGACACCAAGGCTCATATTACCAGCTTTTAAAATTGGAATGGTTTTTGAAAATTTTTTAATTAGAACTTCTTCTTTTTGGGTAAATCCAGTTGTTCCAATTACTACTCTTTTTTTTAATTTAGATGCAATTTTTAGAATATCTAAAGTACAGTTTGGAACTGTAAAATCTATTATTACATCAGTCTTTTTAAAAGTTTGTTCATTATTTATATCAAGCATGATACCAGCAATTTTTTTACTGAGAGCTTTATTTTCTGTAAGAGCAGTTAGTTTAAAGTTTTTATTATTTTTTGAAGATTTAATAAGTTGTTGACCCATTCTCCCCAGACAGCCAGAAATAGCTAAATTAATTTTTTTCATCTAAAAAAATATTAACCTTTTTTAGTTAATTAGTCTTTAGTTTTCCCAAAAATTTTTTGCTTTTTGAAAGAATTGTTTGATACTTGGATTAGACTTTTCGTTTTCAATTTCTCTAAATTTTTCAAGTAACGCTTTTTGTTCTTTATTTAAAGAAATAGGAACTTCTGTATTTACTTGGACATAAAGGTCTCCATTTCCACTACCTCTCATATAAGGCATACCCTTACCCTTTAATCTAAATTGTTTTCCATTTTGAGTTCCATCAGGTATTTTAATTTTAGCTTTTCCACCATCAATTGTTGGTATCTCTATCGTGGTTCCTAATGCTGCATCAGCAATAGATATAGGAAATTCAAAGAATAGGTTTTCATCAGATCTTTTAAATAAATCATGTGAATGAACATTTACAAAAAGATAAAGATCACCACTTGCTCCACCTTTAGATCCTGCTTCACCTTTGCCAGCTAATCTAATTCTAGTTCCATCATCAACACCTTTGGGTATTGTAACTGATATTTTTTTTGAAGCTTGCTTGTTACCTTGGCCATTACAGTCTGTGCATGGATTTGTTATTTCTTCGCCAGAGCCTGCACATTGAGGACAAGTTTGTTGAACAGTAAAAAAACCTTGGTTAGATCTTACTTTACCGTTTCCACCACATACTGTACATCTATCTGGAGAATGACCAGGTTTAGAGCCATTACCTTTACAAGTATTACATTTTTCTGTTGTTGAGAATTTTATATCCTGTTTTTTACCTTCATAGGCTTCTTCAAGAGTAATAGATAAATCATATCGTAGATCAGAGCCTCTATTGTTGGTTTTTCGTCTTCCTCTTGATTGTCCACCACCAAAATCTCCAAAAAAATCTTCAAAAATATCTGAAAAATCAGCCCCACCAAAACCACCACCTTGTCTTCCACCACCTCCACCTTCAAAAGCAGCATGGCCAAAGTTATCGTAGTTTTGTTTTTTTTCTTTATCTGAAAGGATGCCGTAAGCTTCACCAGCTTCTTTAAACTTATCCTCCGAGGCTTTATCACCTGGGTTTTTGTCAGGGTGATATTTTACAGCTAACTTACGGTAAGCAGATTTTAATTCTTCAGGGCTTACGTTCTTGCTAACACCTAAGACGTCATAAAAATCTCTTTTAGCCATAAGTTACTTTAAGATGATAGTTGTTTTAAGTCTTAAGCGCTTTTTTCTTTATCTTCTTCTTTTTCCTCTTTTGTTTCTTCTTTATCTTCTTCTTTTTCCTCTTTTGTTTCTTCTTTATCTTCTTCTTTTACTTCTTCAAAATCTGCATCAACTACATTGTCATCTTTTTTTCCTTCACCTTCTTTTGGTGAAGCTTCTTTTTTCTCTTGAGATTTATAAATTGCTTCACCTAATTTCATAGAGGCTTGAACTAAAGTTTCAGTTTTCTTTTTAATTTCTTCAGTATCAGTTCCTTTAATAGCTTCTTTTAATTCAGTTGAAGCATCTTCTATTGCTTTTTTATCAGCATCAGAAACTTTGGCACCATGCTCTTTTAGATTTTTTTCAGTTGAATGAATTAAAGTATCCGCTTGATTTCTTGCATCTACAGATTCTCTTTTCTTTTTGTCCTCTTCTTTATTTGCCTCAGCATCTTTTACCATTTTTTCAATTTCTTCATCACTTAAGCCACCTGAAGCTTGGATTTGAATTTTTTGTTCTTTTCCAGTTCCTTTATCTTTAGCAGAAACACTTACAATTCCATTTGCATCAATATCAAAAGTTACTTCAATTTGAGGTACTCCCCTTTGAGCAGGCGCAATTCCAACTAGTTCAAAATTTCCTAACATCTTGTTATCAGAAGCCATTTCTCTTTCACCTTGGAGCACTCTTATTGATACTGCAGGCTGATTATCGTCAGCTGTAGAAAATACTTGGCTTTTTTTTGTTGGTATTGTTGTATTTTTTTCAATTAATTTTGTTGATACTCCACCTAATGTTTCAATTCCAAGTGATAGAGGTGTTACATCTAAAAGAAGCACATCTTTAACGTCTCCTTGAAGAACACCAGCTTGAATTGCAGCACCCATTGCAACAACTTCATCAGGGTTTACACTTTTATTTGGCTCTTTGCCAAAAAAGTTTTTAACTTCAGCAAGAACTTTAGGCATTCTTGTCATTCCACCTACCATTACAATTTCATCAATTTCACTTGCAGTAAGTCCAGCATCTTTAAGGGCAGTTTTGCATGGTGGTAACGTTCTTGATATTAAATCTTCAACCAAAGCTTCTAATTTTGCTCTAGTCATTTTTAGATTGATATGTTTTGGACCAGTTTTATCAGCTGTTATAAAAGGTAAATTAACATCTGTTTGTTCTGCAGAAGATAATTCAATTTTTGCTTTTTCGGCAGCTTCTTTTAATCTTTGAAGAGCCAATTTATCTGATCTTAAATCAATTCCAGAATCTTTTTTAAATTCACCAATTAAATAATCAACGATTGTATTATCAAAGTCTTCACCACCTAAAAATGTATCACCATTTGTAGATTTAACTTCAAATACACCATCACCCAACTCAAGGATAGAGACATCAAAAGTTCCACCACCTAAGTCATAAACAGCTATTTTTTTATTTTGTTTTTTATCTAAACCGTAAGCAAGAGAAGCAGCTGTTGGTTCATTAATAATTCTTAAAACTTCAAGACCAGCAATTTTACCAGCATCTTTTGTTGCTTGTCTTTGAGCATCATTGAAATATGCTGGAACTGTAATTACAGCTTTCGTTACTTCTTGACCTAAATATTTTTCAGCAGTCTCCTTCATTTTTTGAAGAATAAAAGCTGAAATTTGAGAGGGTGAATATTTTTCTCCTCTAGCTTCAATCCAAGCATCTCCCTTTTCTGAATTTACAATTTTAAAAGGTGCAGCTGCAATATCTTTTTTTACAGTAGGGTCTTCAAAATTTCTTCCAATTAATCTCTTTACAGCAAAAATAGTATTTTCAGGGTTGGTCACAGCTTGTCTTTTTGCAGGTTGACCTACAAGTTTTTCTCCATCCTCAGTAAAAGCTACAACCGAAGGAGTTGTTCTTGCACCTTCAGCATTTTCTAAAACTTTTGGCTGACTACCTTCCATGATAGACACACATGAATTTGTTGTTCCTAAATCTATTCCTATAATCTTGCTCATAATTTAATTCCTATTCTTCATATAAGTGTTAATTTTCAATCTACAAGTTCTTACA
>Ga0208770_1001137_pt1 | contig 13885 bp, 10 predicted proteins | sample AntAceMetag02UK9_FD_184771 | JGI IMG/M metagenome (GOLD analysis project Ga0208770, IMG submission 184771) | Saline lake microbial communities from Ace Lake, Antarctica - Antarctic Ace Lake Metagenome 02UK9 (SPAdes) (version 2) | ecosystem: Environmental > Aquatic > Non-marine Saline and...
AACTAATAAAAAATTTTAACCAAGTAAATACTTCATTATATAAAAAAATAATCTCTTGTTATAAACTCAGCACACTAGAAAAGTATCAAGTGGTGTTCCATCAGCCATGTGCATTTAACTAGGCTACCCCCACAAAGCAACAATCAAATGGAATCAGGCAAGGGGAATGAAATATTTTTTTATAATTTTTTAGAAAAGTATTTACTGAACACCGTTTGAGTGAAACAGACTATATATACTAACTATTAACGTTAACGTTCTGTGATAGGGAAACCGTTTTTTAGAAAGATCCCACCGTTTGGACGGGTGTGGTACCACTATTGATTAGAGGTTCGTGAGTCCAACAGGACGAACATTGGGCGTACAAACCTCGGGAATGATATTTTAATTCCCGCGGTCTGACTCATTTCTGCTCCACTGATGCTCCAATGCTCCAATAAAGTTTGACGTGAATCTAGGTTTATGGCATTATGAATTTAGAAAGAAGAGAGCAGAGTCAAAGGAGTTTTGAAAGTGTTCTTGGGATTTGCGATGGCTCCATGGGTCAAGGCGCAGGACTCATAAGCCTGAGGTCAGTGGTTCGATTCCACTTCCCGCTACCATTTATTTTATAAATTTATTACTGATTAGTTTTAACTTTCATTCTAGCTTTTGAAATAATTTTGCCTACCGTTACATTTAAAAATAAACTGAACATAATTGAACATGTCACTATAATTAATGCTTTAGTTAAAGCTCCATATTGAACATTAAAATTTTTTTCTAAAATGAAATTAACTAATGTTATAATAAGCATATGGCTAATGTATATTGGATAACTTAACTCACCTATTAAAGCATCCCATTTATTGTCAAGTTGAAAGTTGAAAAGAAGTGGTAGTGAGCATGTGAATAATACAAAAAGAATTAAAGCATTAATTTCTCTATGAGGGAGTAAAAAAAATAAAATGCAGTACAACACAACCACACAAACAGCAATTAAAGATAATTTTTTATTTATAATCCCTCGAGAAAATAAATAAGGTTTCCATATTTGATGGGAAAGTGAACCAAATAAAAAAAAAGCTAATTCGGTTGGGAAAAATCTGTAACTCCAAGGGTCCTGCAATCCTAAACCAATATAATATAGATATACTCTTATCAGTATAGAAATTATAAGAAGTATAATTATTAAATTTAAACGTTTGAGAACAAAAGGAGCTATTAAATAAAAGCTTAACTCTAAACCTAATGTCCATGCTTGAGGAATAATTAACCCACTATAAATTGGAATTTCTGAATTTCTAAAATCGGTTACCAGTTGAAAATTTTCTTCTTGTATACCAGTAAACATTATCCAATCCTGTCCTAACACTAATATATTAGTGAAAACTAAGGCAATACCTCCAAATGAATCAATGGAGAGGATTAATTTTATATTATTAAAAACTCCATATCCTTCAGGGGCTATTAGCATACCTGTCAGTATCGTGATTAAAGCCACCACATAATACAAAGGAAACAATCTAAGTAACCTATTAAAATAAAATGACGAATTTTTTTTATAAGTATTTGCTTCTGTTAAAACGAAAGAAATTAAATAACCAGAAGTGATATAAAACAATTGAACAGCTAATTGCCCACCAACAAATACAAACCCATAGCTATGCACGAAAACAACAGATATTGCTAAAATAGTTCTTATAGATCCCACACAAATCTATTATAAAACAAATTTACAAAGATCAAGCTTATTAAATTTTATTAAGTATAGTGCAAATATAATCAGCATTATTATATATTTGAAAAATTTTACACTTTCTAAAAATAATTACCTTGCTATCTTTTAAACTTTTAAAAATATCTATCAAAATAATCTAATGTACTTTTTTATAATCGGATTGAGATTAATATGATTTAAGCCTGAGGTCAGTGGTTCGATTCCACTTCCAACATATTTAACGTAAATAAACGTAATTATTCGAGGTGTAATAAAGTAACATACAGTAGCCCCTTGAGCCGACTGAAAACCTTTTCACACAACTTAATCGTTAATAAACAACTAATCTTTATGCTAACAAATGCTAACTTTCTGCATGCGTTTGTTACCTTGGTTATTAGTGGGGTGTACTCCGAAAATTTAATGCAAACATGGCACAATAATTCTTGCTCGAGGTGCCTTTCCCTTACAAGTTTTTAACTCTAATAAACCTTTTTGTTCTAATACTCTTAACCTGTCCCATTTATGTGATTTATGTAGCCCAACCATTGCCTCTGTATTTTTATTATCCAGTGCAATCCAAGCATGTTCTTTTGGTTTTAATTCTTTGCTGCTAACAAGTATACCCTCTTGCATCCTAATATATAAAAATATTCTAACTGCATTAACTCCATACTTTGTAAATTCTAATAATTGATTCATTGAAATTGGGCCCCTTATAAATTTGCCGACTATGCTATTATATTTGTCTACCATCTTATTATATACCTATATAAGTTATATTAACATACTAACATAGTCCCTCTTGACCACATTTTGCGACGGCACCCGACCATGTTTTCTGTTTTTAAACTTTTTAATTTCATCTTGTATTAATATAAATATTTCTTGGTCCCTTGCTTCTTGTTTGAAATTTGTGAAATGAATTTCTTGATCTACTTGTATTGTTCCACCAACAACGTATCTTGCTGCATCAACCATACATTTTTTAGCAACTTGTATTTGGTCAATGTGCTCTGGAACCGGGCATTCAATTAAAAACGCATCATGCACCATAGCGCAAACCTTTATATGTGTGTCAGTTAATCTTATTAATGCATTACGCAATACTTCTGCTGATTCACTTTGAATAGACCAGTTCATCAACGATCGTGGATTTATAAAACTGTTCTCTGCAAAATGTCTATCCCAACCAAGTGACGTTGAAATATAACCGTGCATCTGGGCATGATTAGTTCTGTCTTCTACCCAATCAAAATAAACGTGATAGATATCTTTGTACTGCCGCAGTAAACCAGCCGCTTCCGAAGCGTTGATATTAAATTTTTTTAAACTTTTAGAAATAGAGCTCACACCCATCCCATAGTTAGACGCTAAAACAATTACTTTAAAAACTTTTCTAATATCACTGTGAGTTGCTTTCGTTGCATTGGCTGGTGCAAGTCCCGCAAGTTTAGCTGTGTGTAAATATATGTCACCAGAATTGTAAGCATCTTCAAGCGCCTTATCTCCACTTAATCTAGCTGATATAAACGGTTCCTCTGACTTATAATCTAAATATACCAGCACATTCCCATAACTTGGTTTCATGAAATTTCTTCCCCACTTAGCAGTACCAAATACCCATTTAGAACTGGGGGCGCATCTTCCAGTATGAGTTCCAAACATTTTAAAACCACCATACGGCCTATAACGCCCGTCTTCTGACATTATATATTCTGCAAGCTTGGTTGAGTTTAATAAATTGAAAATTCTTTTTATTTTTTTTATTTCAGGGAACACACCCGCAAACAATTCAAATGTGCTGTTATTAGTTTTTAATTTACCCCTTGGTGTACGGGGCCACTCGCTTAATAGATCTAGTTTCTCAATCAAGGTATAAAATTTCGCGTTACTAAATTTACTATTTTCGTCCCATAAATTTAAATCTTTGTTAAATCTTTGTATTACTGAAACTTTAACGTCTTCCCAGTATGTATTGAAATCCTGTACAGCTGCATTGTCCATTGGAATTCCATTCTTCTGCGCCTTGGCAACGCACGCCATTGACTGGCCTCTTGCCATAGCTTGTTCTAATAAAACTTCATAATCACCCCCACATATTTTTTCTAAATCTTCAATTATTCCATAAAATACCGTTTCATTCATAAGAACATCATCTAAACAATAATTTATAATTCCCTCTTGTTCGGTCTTGCTCCATTTATTTTGATTAATACACATGTCCCTGTACCTGTTTTTTTCTTCTGGTGATGTGGGATTTTGGTAACCGTAAGCCGCCGCTGCAGCTAATAGTGACATACTAGGGCGTCTGTTTTTATACAGCTTAGAATATTCCGTCCATGTATCAAAAATAAACGGTGGTCTACCCATATACCTTGCTAAAAAATAACTTACTTCTGCGATGGCATAGTGACATACAAATAAAGTTTTCTCATAATCAAAATAGTGTTGTGCAAAGTCTTTCGACTCATGGTCCCAATATTTATAAACATGGCCATTGGACAAATCTTTCATCACAATGCATAACGGCTTATTTACATAAGCCATCGCTGCATCAAACTGGAATTCCGTATCGACAACTACGATACGAAATTTGGATTTAATATAATCAAGAAACATAAAATTAAATTACAGTTCCTCGAGTTCTTTTAACAACATCATGGTCAACCGTATCAATCAGTCTATCCATAAAAGATTTTTTTAGATGTTCTAAAATTTCTTTATCGGTAGGCCATTCAACATCACCAAATATTTCTGCATTTTCTGGTGGTGTACATTGATATGCTTTCGATGATTTCTCCCAGTAGATCTTACACCACTTCTTTTGTGCAACTCTAATGCAATCTTGTATCTGTAAGTGAACAGGGTGTGGCTCATCGAGTGACGCCTTACCTTGTTTAGCTAACCAAATATAAGTCTGTTTATTTGCTCTTATATAAACTGGCGCTACGATAACTCTTAAAATGTCATCGGGGTTCAGTGCAGCGAGAATCTTATCTTCTTCCACCTCATCGGTACCTTGTATGAGCCATAACTTTTCTTCGCCGCCACCATCTCTTTGGTCAAAGCAATTTACAACATGTAAATCTTCCAGTGCGTTGCCGTAAATCCTTACGTAATCTTTCTTTTTTGGTTTACCTATTGACCAAACTAGCTGCTTACTGTTTTGTAAGGTCGCTAATTTCTGACTTGTTTTTCTATGCTTATTTGGATCGAACATTGTAATTTTCCTTGGGTTAGATTATTAGTTAGGTCTGCGCTTAATGATTTGGCCAAAGTCAAACTCTTGTTGTTCGGGCTCTGGTTCATCAGTATTATCTTCTGTCTCATCTTCTGCTGCATCATCTTCAAACAAATAATGATCAGGAACATAATTTTTAAGTTCTCTCTCTAGGAGATCAATTCGGTCTTCTCGTCTCGATAAAATATTAACCATGTCCGAATAACGTCCTGACATTTTAATATATGCATCGGTAAGTCTTTCATTTCTAGGTACTACGTTAAGTGCAAGTTTTTTAATGTTAAGACCAATCCTTGTAATTTCAGAATCTATATTTGATAAATTTAAAATGTTTTGAAAATTGTGTTCAGTTTGTTTTTTGGCAAGTGCATTATTTTCTTCTGCTAAGTTCAATGCCTCTTGATAACGTGGGTTTCTACCGTTTCTAGTTTTTTTCATTGATCACCTTAATCATTCCTAAAAGTTCGGCTATAGTTTCCTGGCCAATTAATCGGACGCCATGAAGATCCTCAATTTGTCTTTGAAATGTTTGTGGTGTTTTGGGTGTGCTGCCATTAGCACCACTAGCAAATCTAACTCTGTTATCGAATGCACCTATTCCAGATTGTACATCATTCTCTTTTTGAAGTTCATTCTGTAACAGTAAAGATGCAAACTTCATTTCCATAGGATCTCTTGGAAGCTTTATTTGATAAGCCTCATCTTTTGATTCTTTTTCTTTTTCCATTTTCTCAATCTCCTCTTTAAAGCTAGGGCCAAATGGAACTTCAATTATTTTAGGATCTTTTTTCTGCTCATCCGTGAGTAGGGCTGTTTTAATCCTCTTCGGTTTTTTCTTACCTAGATTATCAATAATACTTTCAAAGAGTTTTGGATTATCCGCCCTTTTATTCTTTGATGCATTTTCAATTCTTCTAGCTTTCGATTTTACATAACGCATATATTTTACATTCTCTCGGTCCTTACCTCCGTCAGTATATTTCAATGCTTCGGTTGAGTTGTAATTAGCCAACACTCTTTCATTAGCTGTTAGGTAAGTAGATTTCTCTTTTCCTAGTTCAGGATTAGTAAAATTACGATCGTATTTTTCATTCATCTTAATTGCCTCAATAGCGTTATATAAGTTGTCGGTTATCATTCCTCTCAGTTCACCATTCGGTTTGACTTGTACATCTTCAATCAAATGCTCTTTATATTTTGGGGACTCATCACGTCCATACATTGCTGCTATATGCAGTACCCATTCGTCAGTTAAATTATCCAAACCTTTTTTCTGTTGCAGAATTGTTTTCTTGTGCGGCTGAAATTCTTTTGAAAAGTTATCTATCTCTTGGTCGATTTTATTTTCTTTTTCTCTTTGTTTAATAAAACTTTTATAGGCCCCTGTACTATTTGGCTGTGTTGCGTATTTTTCAAGTTGCTTCTGTGATAAATCTTTTTCAACTTGCGTTGGATCTGTACTTTTACTGGGTATTGTTAAATAACCCACCATTTGATTGTATTCTTTAATTTTCATCTTGAATACCTGACACTGTGATGAAGATGTTTGTTTAAGTAAGTTTCAAAGGCATCTATTGGATATCTGATAATTCCGTTGAGCTTTAAAAAAGGTGGACCACCTCCTAAAGCTCTTTTATTGGCAAGCGTCCGAGTAGAGATTTCTAAAATCTTTGCTATTTCGTTTGGTTTATAAAATAATTTGTTCACGATCTTTTCTTAGATCATTAATTGTCATTATAAAAGAATATGAGATTCCCGTTTCTTATTTTCGGGAATTGGCTTTTTTATATTTTCTTTTACGCCTTACAACCTTATCACCAGTTGGTCTATAGTTGGGGTCAAGCAATGTTTTAATTAACTCCATGTCCCACTTAATTGCGCGCTCCAATAATTTAAATCTTTTAAACTGTCCCTGTGTGCGAATATCCTGTATAACTGTTTTCAAGGTCCATTTTTTAGAGTCTATGTTATCGAATGCAGTTCTAGCAGTTCCTTTATAATGCGCATCCAAGCAAGCGTTAAAAAGATTATTTTTAATTAACTTCATCATTATTTTTCTGACTGTCAACTTTGGAACTTTATTTACCATCATCTGATTAGCAACAATAAGAAATGCACTGTTAAGCATTAAATGAATTTCTGGTGTTCCTTTTGGCTTAGGAATTTTTGTAATTCTATAACCAAACTTTTTTAAACCGTGCTTTTTTAAAAGTGCTACTGCTGCATTAATTTTTTCTGCGGTGTCCATGATTCTAGCATATTTAATAACGCATCCAGGATCAAGAAACTACGCAACATATCCAGCAGTAACTTTATCGGATTCCGCTTTAACAAAATCATCTGTTACAGCAGCATAAATTTCAGTTGTTTGTATTGATTTATGACCAAGGTATTTTTGAATAACCCTTAATGATATTCCTTGAGATACACAAAATACTGCAAATGTATGTCTTAATGCTTTTACATCGCGATCCTCAACACCCGCTACTTTCTTAATCTCTGCGTATAACTTTCTAACATCTTTTAAATGACGTAGCTTACAGGGCTTCAATCCTCTTTTACCTCTACGTAATAATCCGTAATTACTATTTGGAAATAAATAATCATGTCTTAAATCTTCTTGGGGGTAATATAAAACAAGATCTCCATTAGATCTATGCTTCATGATCAATTCAAGATGCTCAACCATACGAGGTGTGATAGGTCTAGTCCATTGCCCGGTTTTTGTTTTCTTGTAGTGAATGCATTTATTCTCAAGATCAATTTGATCGGTAGTTAAATTAAACACTTCGGATTGCGGACGGCCGCCACAAAATAGGGAAGCAAGAATTGCATAACAACCCGTCCTTTTATCATGTTGCTTTGATAATTTTAAAGCAGCAGCGATCAATTTATTCATGTTCACTGTATTGTAATAATCATGATGATCTTGGATCTCTGCAACTAATTGTTTCTTTAGTTTGGCAGCTGGATTTTCTCCAGAATAGTAGCCCTTAACTTTTGCATAATTAAAAAGCTTTCTTATAAAGAACACCATTCTATTTGCTGTGTAGTCAGATTTAATGGCAATTGCTGCATGATATTCTAGGACATGTTCGGTATTAACCTTGCTCAATTGTATAGAGGCAATATTCAAAACCTCTCTATGCTTCTTCCATATAGCAATAATTTTAGCATCATTACTTTGGCCTATTAACCAAGCATCAACACCACTCTTTTCAGCTTTATGCTTTGTTCTGTCAACTATATTAGTGTCATATTTTTTAGAGATATATTCTTGCAATACATCACCTACTGTTTTCTCTTGTGCTCTTTCGGCAGCTGCAATTAGAGGATCCTTACCTCTAACATTGTCGGCTTTAACTAAAGCAGCTAACTTTCTAGCAGCAGTAATGCTCATCTCTGGCCAATCACCTATTTTAGTTTTCTTGGAGTATCTAAATTCTTTTAAGTAACGTTGAAGATAAAAAGATTTTTCTCCGGTTATCTGCACATAGATTCTAAGTCCTATTACCTCTGAATCTAGTACGTAGTATTTTTGGTTTTTCTTTGGAAGCTTTTTGATCATGGCTTCCGTGTATTTAATCCTTACTTGTGTTTCTCTCATGGTGTCCTTTCATAGTTGTTTGAGTATTTCCTACACGAGTAAAATAGAAGATGCTCTGATATCCGATTCCCAAAACAATAAACGGGAACTCTATGGGAACTCTATGGATGTTCTTTTCGGTCATGGGAACTCTATGGGAACTCCATAAGACGTGAACATTTGGGCAACTTTGCATCATACCAATTCTACTTTCTATAATTGGAATGGATTATTTAGGATTGATTAATAAGACTTATTACACTAAAAACTGACTACGAAAACAAAAGCCCTTGTAGCTCAGCTGGTAGAGCAATTGATTTGTAATCAACTGATCCAAAATAAAACACTCTTAAAATAAAGTTACCATAATAATTCTGGCTTACCAGAAAAAAACATTTATTTGGGAACTCTATGGGAACTCTAACACTATCATTTTGATTCAATATTCTTATAGGGTGTTACATTTTTTAATTAACTAATTTCACATGCATCATGAATCTTTTTGCTAGTTAAATAACAATTCTCAATAACCATATTTGGTCCATAGAAGCGATTAGAGCAGGATGAACTTTACACATAGGGCAATGGAATCAAAACAATGAGGAACGTTGATCTGGATTCAGATATGGACTCTCCAGCACTATATCTCATGAAGTTTAAATCGGCCCAAGTCTAACCGACGGTAGTGTAACTATGCGTTGCTGGAACAACGCAACTCACGATGCTAACGCATCGTTCGATCAGTTAACATTAGTTAATAATTTAGATAGATACATACGGATAGGTAGGTAAATAAATAGAGGTACCAGACACATTCTCAAATTTGAAAGTTTTAAATAAGGGGTACACCCTTTATCAAATAGGGATCCTAATAGTTAGACCTATATAGCTTGTTTTAGACAGTTAACCCCCCCTGAAAACGTTTTCTAAAAATCGCACCTTAAAAAATATTATTTTTTGTAAAATTTCATTTCAATATGCTTATAAGAAAAGTGTGAAAAAATTATTGTTACAATATAGGTAATAATTATAAAAAGATTTGCTTCAAAATATGTTAAATCTAAAATAACTGCACCATCAACCTCAATTATGGGATGATTAAATACAAATCTTAAAATCTGTTTAAGAGTATAAAAAATAAAAAGATGAGATAAGTAAATACTATAACTAATCTTTCCTAAAAAATTAAAAAACTTATTAAAAATAAATTTAAATAGATATGAGTTTTTATCTAAATAACAAGAAAGATAAAAAATAAATGCAAAAAGAATTGAATATAAGTAATATTTATCAATAAATTTAAAGTAAAAAATTTCACTTAAAAATACAAACAATATAATAAAATAAAAAAATTCAAAATAAAGGCTCTTAAAGATAATTTTTTTTTTAGTATAAAGGTAGCTAAAAAAGCATCCAATTAAAAAGGAATATAAGCCAGAAAGATAAGCATTGATTGATATTGTTGCTCCATAAATATTATTAAAAAAATATAAAAAAAATAATAAATAAAAAATTAATACCAAAACAATATATTTTTTAGGAAACAGAAATAAAATGCCAGCAGTAATGTAGAGCATCATTTCAACTGAAATTGACCAAGAAGGAGTATTGTAAGTAGGGAAATCTGCTAAATGTTGTAAAAAAAATAAATTTAATAAAAAATTATTAAAATTATTTTGACTGTAAGCCTCCGTATAAGATTGATGGCCATATTTTAATATAAAAAAATATTTTAAGACTTCTAATAAAACAAAAATTATTAAAAAAAATAGATGAAGTGGATAAAGTCTTTTAAATCTTTTTATTATAAAGAATCTTAAGTCAATAAAGTTTCTAATTTTTCCATAATAATTTAAAAAAATAACAAAACCACTTAAAGCAAAAAAAAGCTGCACAAACAAACCGTTCCCAAAATGATTGTAAAAGAATGAATCAAAATTAAAATGTATAGCACATACACTAAGTGCTGCTAACGCACGAAAAACATCTAATTGAGGGTAGTGATGCTTATTCATTTTCTATTATATTTTATTTATAATTAGATTAACTATTTTTATACTATATTATTCCAACAAACCGTACTTCTTAAAAAACTTGCGGGTAATTTATCCAATTCACCATGAGTATGATATGTTATATGTGCTTATTTAGGTTGCCACTTTAAAGTAAAACCAGAGGCTAGAAAGCTAGCTGGACACCATATTCTAGCCCCGTAATACTATTAATGTATTAGGTATATAGCACCAGGAACCGGAAATTGATCATCACAAATTATGGTCTGGTGTCCATGGTCCACTTAGCAAAAAACATGGATCACGGAACTTTATAACTACCGGTACAGGCCGTAACTTTGGTAGACAACTTAGGGTAACAAAAACCAACTAGTCACCGCCACTTGGAGGTGCTGAAAACTTTTTCAAGTTAACTGAACATCACTAAACAATTACTATTTCAGTCATTTTAAAGCTAACATGGGCTAAGTTTTTAAGACACAAGTTACCTTGCTGTTGGCCTGGTCTTACCTCGAATTGTACGGCGAATTTTAATGCAAACATGGCACAATAATTCTTGCAAGAGGTGCCTTTCCCTTACAAGTTTTTAACTCCAATAAACCTCTTTGCTCCAGCACTCTTAACCTGTCCCATTTGTGTGATTTATGTAGCCCAACCATTGCCTCTGTATTTTTATTATCCAGCGCAATCCAAGCATGTTCTTTCGGTTTTAATTCTTTGCTGCTAACAAGTATACCCTCTTGCATCCTAATATATAAAAATATTCTAACTGCATTAACTCCATACTTTGTAAATTCTAATAATTGATTCATGGAAATTGGGCCCCTTATAAATTTGCCAACTATGTTGTTATATTTGTCTACCATCTTACTATATACTTATATAAGTTATATTAACATACTAACATAGCCCCTCTTGACCACCTTTTGCGACGGTACCCGACCATGTTTTCTATTTTTAAACTTTTTAATTTCATCCTGTATTAAAGTAAATATTTCCTGGTCCTTGGCCTCTTGTTTAAAATTAGAGAAATGTTTTTCTTCATCAACTTGTATTGTTCCGCCAACAACATATCTTGCTGCATCAACCATGCATCTTTTAGCAACTTGTATTTGGTCCTTATGTTCTGGGATCGGGCATTCAATTAAAAATGCATCATGAACCATGGCGCAAACTTTTATATGAGCATCGGTTAATCTAATTAATGCATTACGTAATACTTCTGCTGACTCGCTTTGAATAGACCAGTTCATTAGGGATCGTGGATTAATAAAACTATTTTCTGCAAAGTGTCTATCCCAACCAAGTGATGTTGAAATGTAACCGTGCATTTGTGCATGATTTGTTCTGACCTCTACCCAATCAAAATACACGTGATAAATATCTTTGTATTGTCGTAATAGACCAGCTGCTTCCGAAGCATTAATATTAAACTTTTTTAAACTTTTAGAAATTGAACTAACACCCATCCCGTAATTAGATGCCAAGACAATTACTTTAAAAACTTTTCTGATATCACCGTGAGTTTCTTTTGTTGCATTAGCTGGTGCAAGTCCTGCAAGTTTAGCTGTGTGTAAATAAATATCACCGGAGTTGTAAGCATCTTCAAGCGCCTTATCTCCGCTTAACCTCGCCGATATAAAAGGTTCTTCCGATTTATAATCCAGGTAAACCAACACATTTCCAAAGCTAGGTTTCATGAAATTTCTTCCCCATTTAGCAGTACCAAATACCCATTTAGAACTGGGAGCACATCTTCCTGTGTGAGTACCAAACATCTTAAAGCCGCCGTAAGGTCTATACCTCCCATCTTCTGACATTATATATTCTGCAAGTTTAGTCGAGTTTAGTAAATTGAATATTCTTTTAATTTTTTTTATTTCAGGAAACACATCAGCAAACAATTCGAATGTACTGTTATTAGTTTTTAATTTACCTCTTGGTGTATGGGGCCACTCGCTCAATAAATCTAGTTTCTCAATCAAGGTATAAAATTTCGCGTTACTAAATTTACTATTTTCGTCCCATAAATTTAAATCTTTGTTAAATCTTTGTATTACTGAATCTTTAACGTCTTCCCAGTATGTATTGAAATCCTGTACAGCTGCATTGTCCATTGGAATTCCATTCTTCTGCGCTTTAGCAACACACGCCATTGACTGACCCCTTGCCATAGCTTGTTCTAATAAAACTTCATAATCGTCACCGCATATTTTTTCTAGATCTTCAACTATTCCATAAAATACCGTTTCATTCATAAGAACGTCGTCTAAGCAATAATTTATAATTCCATCTTGTTCTGCGTTGCTCCATTTATTTTGATTAATACACATGTCCCTGTACCTGTTTTTTTCTTCTTGTGACGTGGGATTTTGGTAACCGTAAGCCGCTGCTACAGCTAATAGTGACATACTAGGGCGTCTGTTTTTATACAGTTTAGAATATTCCGTCCATGTGTCAAAAATAAACGGTGGTCTACCCATATACCTCGCTAAAAAATAACTTACTTCTGCGATGGCATAGTGACATACAAATAAAGTTTTCTCATAATCAAAGTGATGTTGTGCAAAGTCCTTAGATTCATGATCCCAATATTTATAAACATGGCCCGTCGACAGATCTTTCATAACTATGCATAGCGGTTTATTTACATATGACATTGCTGCATCAAACTGGAATTCCGTATCAACAACTACGATACGAAATTTGGATTTAATATAATCAAGAAACATAAAATTAAATTACAGTTCCTCGAGTTCTTTTAACAACGTCATGGTCAACCGTATCAATCAGCCTATCCATAAAAGATTTTTTTAGATGTTCTAAAATTTCTTTATCGGTAGGCCATTCAACATCACCGAATATTTCTGCATTTTCTGGCGGTGTACATTGATACGCTTTCGATGATTTCTCCCAGTAGATCTTGCACCACTTCTTTTGTGCAACTCTAATACAATCCTGTATTTGTAAGTGAACGGGGTGCGGCTCATCGAGTGACGCCTTGCCTTGTTTAGCTAACCAAATGTAAGTTTGTTTGTTTGCTCTTATATAAACTGGCGCCACGATAACTCTTAAAATGTCATTGGGGTTCAGTGCAGTGAGAATTTTATCTTCTTCCACTTCATCGGTACCTTGTATGAGCCATAACTTTTCTTCGCCGCCGCCATCTCTTTGGTCAAAACAATTTACAACATGTAAATCTTCCAGTGCGTTGCCATAAATCCTTACGTAATCTTTCTTTTTTGGTTTACCTATTGACCAAACTAGCTGCTTACTGTTTTGTAAGGTCGCTAATTTCTGACTTGTTTTTCTATGCTTATTTGGATCGAACATTGTAATTTTCC
>Ga0208770_1001139_pt1 | contig 13840 bp, 16 predicted proteins | sample AntAceMetag02UK9_FD_184771 | JGI IMG/M metagenome (GOLD analysis project Ga0208770, IMG submission 184771) | Saline lake microbial communities from Ace Lake, Antarctica - Antarctic Ace Lake Metagenome 02UK9 (SPAdes) (version 2) | ecosystem: Environmental > Aquatic > Non-marine Saline and...
TCCATTCTTTACAGCCGACCAATTTGAAACACAGGACCTAGTCTTAGGTTACCTCTACCCGTCAAACATTTGTTATGCTTATTTGTTTAGCTTACTTTACCTAGGCCTACTCTAGCGGGAACAGCTGTACTTATATCCACCTCTTCTTTATTAAACGCTCCAAAGCTGTCCTTTTTCAATGAAATCGTACTAGCGTTGCTTTGATCATAGAAATAGGTTGTCCCTTCAGTAACACTAGATAAGCTTGCCATAATCCATCCCTTTTGTATATTTCAAATAAAACATTAACTAACTACTAATTTATTTACATAGATTCTTTGAAATAAAAAGGTTAACCTGCGAGTTATTTTTTTTGAAAGCTTTTATTCGCTAAGGTAGGAGTACCGTTTCAAATAAATTCTTCATACTTAATTTAATTTTTAGTACATTTTACCTTTCCCTCTACACCTGCTTTTTATTAATATACTTTTACTTTTAATTCGGTTATAATTTTACTTTATTCCTTTTTAGTTATTAATTTTATGGAAGAGTATTCTTTTTTAGATAGTGGTGATGGACGGAAGTTGGAACGCTTTGGTCCCTTCACCTTAATTAGACCTTGTTCGCAGGCTCTATGGGGTCCTGCTTTGCCTGCAAAAGACTGGGAAAAGGCTGATGCTGAGTTTAGTAGAACACCTACCTCTAATTGGTCAGAGCGCAAAAAAATCTCTGCAAGCTGGGAAGTGAAGATTCAAAACCTCAAGTTTAAAGTCGAGAGGACTTCTTTTGGTCACGTAGGACTCTTTCCTGAACATAGCGAACTTTGGCCTTGGATTCAAACTGAAATAGAGAAAGGAAAAGAGGTGAAATCTGATTTCTCTCTTCTCAATCTATTTGGATATTCAGGGGCGACGACTCTTTTTGCAGCTCAGTGTGGAGCGCATGTGTGCCATTTAGATGCTTCTCATGGGATGGTTGAAAGGGCACGAGAAAATGCAAAGCTCAATCAGTTACATGAGCATCCAATTCGCTGGATTGTCGATGATGTCTTTAAATTTCTTAAAAAAGAAATAAGAAGAGAGCGTTTATATGACGCTATTATCTTAGATCCCCCTTCATTCGGTAGAGGAAATAAAGGCGAAGTTTTTAAGCTTGAAGAGCATCTCATTGAACTTTTAAAGCAAGTACGTGCTCTTCTAAGTGCGAATGCGCAGTTTGTTCTTGTTACCTGCCACACTCCAGGAGTTTCTCCTCTTGGACTTCAAAATATCCTAGCTCAAATCTTTAAGGGGGGGACTATAGAAGTCGGAGAACTTACCCTTGCATCCAACCACCAAGTTTTACCAGGAGGCATATATGGAAAGTGGTCTCGTAGATAAGATCAAAAGTCTTCAAAATCCTAAAGTGAAGCAACTCATTAAACTTAGGCAAAAGCGAGAGAGAGATCAATCGAAAGAATATGTTATTGAAGGCTATCGAGAACTGTTAAGGGCAAAAGAGGGAAATGCTCCATTTAAAATGCTTTTCATTTGCCGGAGTCTTTTTTTGGGAGAGAATGAAGAGGCGCTCATCCAATCTTTTAAAGATGAGGGAGTCTCTGTTGTCGAGTGCGATCGTTTTGTTTTTGAAAAAGTATCCTATCGTGATCGTCCTGATGGCTTGATCGCTATTGCAAGGCAAAACAAACAGCTCTTGAAAGAACTTAAGTTTAAAAATAAAATACCTTTCGTCATTTTGGCTGTGGGCATTGAAAAGCCAGGCAATTTAGGAACAATTTTAAGAAGTGCAGACGCTGTAGGTGCAGATGCCGTATTTGTTGTGGATAAAGTGACCGATATCTACAACCCAAATGTCATAAGAGCGAGTGTTGGAACTCTTTTTACTCAGCCTGTTTTAGAAGTGCATTCTAAAGAAATGTACGAATGGCTTAAAGAGAACCAGGTTCAAATTATTGCAAGCTCTCCTACTGGAACTCTCAGCTATACAGAAGCTGACTATCAGAAACCCACTGCTATTTTAGTAGGCTCTGAGCAATATGGGCTACAAAATCATTGGTTTGAATGGGCTGATGAAAGTGTGTCTATTCCTATGCTTGGAATTGCAGATTCATTAAATGCAGCCACCTCAACGACCGTACTCCTTTATGAAGTCCTCAGACAAAGATCGAATATTGGATAAGCCGCGCGTTCTATTTTGTGACTCACATCTTTTGGTGGCCTATAAGCCAGCTGGTGTAGTCGTTCCTATAGAAGACAGAGGAATTCACTCATTAGAAGGCTTTCTTGTTGAACACCTCAAAAAGACACTTCAGAAAGAGACCATTTTCTTAAGACCTATTCATCGGCTTGATAAGCCGGTTGTTGGGTTAGTCCTTTTTGCACGATCAAGTAAAGCTTTGTCTAGGCTGAACCAAGCTCAAAGAGATAAGCTTATTGAAAAGTTTTATGTCGCAAGAGTATCAGGGACACTCAAAAATAAGAGAGGGCTTCTTGTACATCAAATGTTGCATGGTGATTTTAGAGCTGAAATTGTCAAACAGGGTGGAAAAGAGGCGAAGCTTCTCTATCGAGTTATACGAGAAGATAAACAAGAATCCTTACTGTCTATAAAACTTTTAACGGGGCGTTATCATCAAATTAGAGCTCAGCTCTCTAGTGCGAAGGTTCCTATTTTAGGAGATGCTCGATATGGAAGTGATATCCATTATAAAAAAAATCAAATCGCTCTATGCCATACTAAAGTGATTGTTCCCCATCCAACTCTTAAAAAGAAGATGATCTTTAAGTTTAGACCTCAAGCTTTTTAAGCAAATTCTCTAGTAGCTTTTTTAAAGGAACGCAAAACTTTAGAGATCGATAGCGCTTGTTTCCAGCAGCGTTCTTTTAATTTTGGCCCTGGAAGGGGCAGCCATGGAACTATTGGATAACTCTTTGAAAAGCTAGGTTGCCAGCGCTTTGCAACGCCTGGGCGGATAAAAAGGGCTAGAGCAGGGATATTGACGTTTGAGGCTAGATGAGCAATACCCGAGTCATTCCCGAGCATAAACGCAGATTCATGAAGGTAGCTTGCAAGTTCTGTAAGTTTTGGAAAAACAACTAAATCTAGTCCTTCTTCTTTTAAACTCAACCAATCGTTTTCTTCAGCAGGACTCACTGTAAATTTGGGATCAAATCCTAAGGCTTTGAGTTTATGCGCAAGCTTTAGAAATTTATGTCTTGGCCAGTTTTTTTCAGGACACAAACTTGTGGGGTGAATCACTACCCGTTTAGCGTGCGTGCGGAAATTCAGAGTACTTGGAATGACAATACCATTAGAGCGGATAACTTGAGGCAGTTGAAATTCATGGTGGCACGCCTCTAAGTAAAGATCCAGAAGAGGTCGTCTTTTTAGATAGGGGCCTCCGTAAAGAGTGATTCTCTCTTGGTGTGGTTGAATAACTTCTTTAGCGTGACGGTTAGGATGCTGAAAAATAAGTGTATCAAAGCCTTTAAGACGCTCTGAAGTTTCAGCCTGAGGAAAATGGGGTTCTATTTTAGCCCAGGGGAACCACTCTTTTAAAGTGAGAAGGGGAGTGTTAAAGAGAGTAGTATCGTATCCATTGAGGTGTAAATTATAGGTGAGGAGCTGGAGGATAAGTCCATCTCCTAACCGATTCCCTGCAATTATAGCTACTTTATTTGTGGGTTTAATCATGTAAGATCGCAAGCCTCAGGAGGCATCCAATGTGGAGGTTTACCTTCCCATTTGATATTACATCCCTTAGGATTGGTAATGGGCTGCTTGATTGGTTCGCCTTTAAGAAAGCTTTCAATCGCATCTTGAAGTTCGTGAGTTGTAGCTTTAGTTGCATCTCTTGGATGATCTATTGCACGTCCTATATAGATGAGTTCTCTTTTCTCGTTGAAAAGATAAAAGTGAGGCGTTTTAAGAGCGCCATACTCCAAAGCAGCCACTTGACCTTCATCGTACAGGTAGGTCCAAGGGTAGTGTTCTCTCTCCATAAGAGCTTTCATGTATTCAAAAGAATCTTCAGGGTAAGTATTGGGACTATTGGAATTTATCCCCACAAAAGAGACCCCTTGATCTTTAAATTGCTCAGCTAAAGCGCGTGTATTTTTATTAGATCCAATCACGTAAGGGCAGTGATTACAAGTAAAGAAGATGACAAGCCCTTTGGCACTTGAAAAGTTACTAAGTGTATGTGTTTTTTCATCAGTTCCCTCCAGAGAAAACTCAGGGGCAGTTTGACCAAGTGATAACGTATAGCTCATTTTCTTAAACCTAGTTTTAAAATAATATTTAATAGATGCATAAGTTTAAAATATATGCCGATTAAAAGGAAGCTGGAGATCTCCCCCGTTAAAACGAGTTTGTAAAAAATAATGCTCGATTTTGCTTGAATGAAATAATTATGTTGAATATATATCCAATAATATGGAAAATTATCCTTTTTAACATTGGAGTAATATATGAGTAAGGCGGAAGAGAGGCTGAATGCTCTTTGTGAGATTATTGAAACTCAAGAAATAACTAATCAATCCCAGTTCATTGATTTACTTGAGAAAGAGCATCAAATTACAACTACACAGGCCGTTATTTCTCGAGATTTAAAAAAGCTAGGGGCTGTTCTGAAAAAAAAGGGGAATCAAAGGGTGTACTCTCTTTTAGGAAAGGACACCTATCAGGAGATGTTAAGGCTCTCTATTAAAGATATTGAGTATAACGAAACAATGATCGTAATACATGCAATTTCAGGGATAGCTGATTTTATTGGAGATATGATTGATGCTAAAAATATTGATATTCTCGGTTGTATCTCTGGGGAAAACACCATATTTGTGGTTCCCAAAAGTAGTAAGAAAATCAAAGAGACTTATTTAAATTTATGCAAAGCCCTTTATTTTGAGCCTGGAGAAAAAAATGAAAATTAAACCACTGCTCATTTTTTTAGGAATATTTTTTGTAATCACCTTTTTTGGAGCTATGAATATGAAAAGTAAAACATCTAAAAAAGATTTTTCAAGCAACTATTTAAAGGTAGGTACAAACGCTGAGTTTGCTCCTTTTGCATTTATAGAGCACGAAGAAGTTAAAGGATTTGATATTGATTTGGCAAAAGAGATTGCCAAAAGACTCAATCGTGAAATAGAGCTAATTGATATGCCTTGGGATGCCTTAATCCCTGAGTTAAGAAATAACAAAATTGATTTTGTGGCATCAGGAATGAGTATTACAGAAGAGAGAGAGAGAGTTGTCCAGTTTACGAAACCTTATTTAGATGGAGAGCCCTTGGTTGCCTGTTATTTTTCAGATCGATATCAAGCGGGTACACTTGAGGAAGTTTTGGAGAGTAAACTCATTGTTAATGATGGCTATACTGCTGATTTTTATGTTTCAGATGAGTTGAATAAAAAATCTTTAAGAGTTCAAAGCCCGTTGGATGCTATTGAAAGTTTAAGAAGCGGTAGAGCTGAAGCTTATATTTTGGCAAAAAGCACCCTATCTTCTTTCACTAAGGAGAAAAAAAACAGTCAGTTAGATTATATTGTTCTTGAAGGCACTTCAGAAAATTGTGCTATTATGGTTGCTAAAGACTCCAAAGAACTGCTCGTATCTATTAATCAGGTATTAGATGAGCTTAAGCAAGAAGGGTTCATTGAAGACCTTAAAGAGAAATGGGGACTATAGAAATGAATTGGCCTATTTTTTGGGAGTCCATTCCTGCTTTATTAAAAGGGTGTGCTTTAAATATTTACATTGCCTTTTTTGCCTTTTTAATAGGCATTACGCTTGCAGTTCCTTTAGCATTGATGGAGAGATCATCAAACCTTAGTTTAAAGTTCACAGCTCTGACCTACAACACGATCTTTAGAGGGACTCCCATGTTGATCCAAATCTTTTTTGGATATTATGGGCTTCCTTTACTAGGCCTCACTCTACCCCCTTTATTTGTTGTTATTGTGGTTATTGGCCTGAATAGCGGTGCCTATTGCTCACAGATTATTCTTGCAGGGCTCAGTGTTATTCCTAAAGATCAGTTTTTTGCAGCAAAGGCTCTTTCTATGAGCTCTTATCAATCCTACAAACATGTGATCCTACCCCAATGTTTTAGAAAAATGATTCCAGCAGGCGCTAATGAAATGATTAATCTTTTGAAAGATTCAAGTTTAGCTTCTATTGTTGGGATCCATGAAATTGTGAAAGTAGGGACCTTAATTCGAGGGAGAACTTATGAAACATTTGCAATTTTTTTAGGGACAGCAATTATTTATATCAGTTTGACGAGCCTACTTTCATTTTTTACTAAAAAAGCAGAAAAATGGAGTGAGAAGCCATGCTCAGTGTAAATAATCTTTCTTCAATAATTGCTGGAAAGAAGATCTTATCCGATATCTCTTTTGTTCTTGATAAAGGTCAAATAGGCATTCTTCGTGCTAAATCTGGAACAGGAAAAACAGTCCTCCTTAAGTTGGTTGCGGGTTTATTGCCTCCTTCTAAGGGGAATATTGAGATTTATGGAAAGCCTTTTTCAAAAAATAGATTAGGTGGTGAAGTCGGGTATTTATTTCAAGACTACCAACTTTTTCCACATTTTGATGTCTTAGCGAATGTGGCCAAACCCTTAATGATTAGCTTAAAATTATCTAAAGAAGAGGCTATTAAAAAGAGTCTGTTTTGGCTTAATAAATTGGAGGTTTCTGAACAAATTTACCAATGTGTTTCTACTTTATCAGGAGGGCAAAAGCAGCGTGTAGCTCTAGCTAGAGCACTTGCTTTTAATCCAAAAGTCTTGATCTTGGATGAACCCTCAGCTGCTTTGGATCAAGAAAATAGCGAAAAATTGGCAAACATCTTAAATAAATTGGCAAAGGAGGGGATTCTGATTCTTCTTTCTTCTCATGATGAAAATTTTTACACAAAGTTAAATGGAAGTATTTTGCCTGTTTTTTAATGACTTGCCTCTTTGAAAGATAGGGATACTTCTAGGCTAAAAATATTCAAATAAGTAAAATGCCGCTTCTTTTAAAGTAGGAGCCCCCTCATGCAAAGCAAAATTATTGAAGCTGTTGAAGATGGAATACGCGCTGTAGAGCAACTTAAATCTGCTGAGTCCATTGAGTTTATCTCCAGTATAGCGCTAGCTATTGCGGCGTGCTATAAAGAGGGAGGCAAACTTATTATTGCTGGAAACGGTGGAAGTTTATGTGATGCTGGGCACTTTGCTGAAGAATTAACTGGGCAGTTTAGACAGCCGAGAGCTGCTCTTCCAGCTATTGCTCTTAACGATCCAGGTTTTCTTACCTGTACAGCCAATGACTTTGGATTTGATACGGTCTTTGCAAGAGGCGTTGCAGCTTTTGGAAAGCCAGAAGATATCTTTATAGGGCTTACCACAAGTGGAAATTCAATGAACTTGATTAAAGCTTTTGAGCTTGCTAAAAGAAAGCAGCTTAAAACGATCTCTTTTTTAGGGAAAGGTGGGGGAGCTCTCAAGGGCGTTGCTGACTATGAATTGATTATCGAAGGGTTTAAAACATCAGACCGAATTCAAGAAGCTCATATGACTGCTATACATATCGCTATTGAAATGGTAGAGAAAGAGCTCTTTTATGGAGTGCATTCACCCTTTCCAAGGTCTCTTCAATTCCTTCCGAATCCTGTATCATGACAACCTGGATTGATCGTATTCATTCCCCTCAAAAAAGCTGGGGAATGTGCATTCTCTGCTCTTTTTTTTATCTTTTAAGCTTAGTTTATGGATTTGTTGTTCGTGTTCGAAACTTTTTGTATGACCAAAGCTGGCTTAAAATTTATACTTCAAAAGCTGTCGTAATTAGCATAGGCAATATTGTCGCTGGAGGAGTGGGTAAAACTCCCCTTACTTTAAAAATAGCTGAGACTATTTTAAATCAAAATATTCCCCTTGCGATTTTGTCAAGAGGGTACCTCTCTCAATTTGAGCATGAAAAAGTTTCGACGGTGCTTAGTCGAGGAGAGGGGCCTTTGTTTTCATCTAAGCTTTGTGGAGATGAACCTTATTTGATTAGTAAGAATCTGCCAAAAGCCCTCTTTATCGTGGGAAAAGATAGAGTACAGTCCGCTCGAAAAGCAGAAGAATTACATGCAAAGATCATTTTATTAGATGATGCTATGCAGCACAGAAGGCTTCATCGTAATTTAGAGATTATTGTTTTAGATGCTGGGGACCCGTTTGGGAAAGGGTATTTCTTACCGCGAGGCTTTTTAAGAGAACCTCTTAGGGCTCTTAAAAGAGCAGACTTAATTGTCATTAATCATGTGAATAAAAAAGAAGACGTCGAGAGTCTTCTTCAAAAACTTAGGCTTGTTTCAAATGCCCCAACAATCTTAACTGAGGTTAAAGTTCGGGGTTTTTATGATCTTCAAGACAAAAAGCAGCCCTCATTAAAAGGAATTAAAGTAGCCGCTTTTTGTGGCCTTGCAAAACCTCATTATTTTTATGAGACGCTTAAACAAGAAGGAGCTCAAGTCTTATTGAAAAAAAATCTCTCAGACCACGCGGGTATTCAAGAAAAAGCACTTGAAGCATTTTGTGTGCAAGCTCTTACTCAGGGAGTTGAGTTTGTTGTTTGCTCTGAAAAAGATGCTGTGAAAATTTCCAGAAAATTGAAGTACTCACTTCCCATTGTTCAAATAAAGATTGATTTAAATATTATTGATGGAGAAGCCGAATTTCAAAATATGTTTAAAAAATTGGATTTAAAACTGTGAAATTAAAATTCTAATAGCTGTATTTAGGGGGTGTATAGGGGTTTTCTGGTGCAATTTAATGAAATCTAATATAATATCCGTGCTTGAAATATGCAAATTTTTAAACTTGTTTCTAGTGTGACAGAGATTTTCGACTAAAGAATCAATCGATCTCTATTTATCAAATCCCACAAACAGCTCTTTTTAAGACAAATGAAATAAGTACAATTTGAAAATCGAGGAAATTTTATGAAATTATGGGCTAAAATTCTTATCGGGATGTGCTTAGGTTTAATCGTTGGGACTCTTGTAGGCCCAAAGGCCGTCTACCTTAAACCTGTTGGTCAGATCTTTTTGAATATGATAGGGATGATTATCCTTCCCCTTATTTTCGCCTCTATGGTGACTGGAATTACGAGCATTAAAGACCCTGCAAAGCTCGGACGAGTTGGTCTCAAAACATTAGGCCTTTATGTCTCTACAACAGCGCTTGCTATTGTAATAGGTCTCTTTTTTGCTTACCTCTTTAAACCAGGTTTAAAGAGTAGTTTTGAAATGGCCATTCCGCCTGTCATAGAAAATCAAAGTGTTTCAGGACTCTCTGAAATGCTTCTCAATATTATTCCAAGTAATCCCTTTGAATCTTTTTCTTCGGGAAATATTTTACAGGTGATTGTTTTTGCTGTTTTTGTCGGTTTAGCGATTCAGTTTTCAGGTAAGAAAGGAGAGCCTTTTTTAAAATTTCTAGAGTCCGTATCTGAAGTAATGTATACCTTAACAGGTATCATAATGAAGTTCGCTCCTATAGGGGTTTTTGCTATCATGGCTGCGATTTCAGGTGCTTTTGGTTTTGCTGTTTTACTTCCTCTTGCAAAACTTATGGGAACCATTTGTGTGGCTTCAATTCTGCAGTTCTTTCTCGTCTTTAGTGTAATTCTTGTTTTTTTATGTAGGCTTAATCCAATACGATTTTTTAAGGGGATGATTGAAGCTATTATCTTTGCTTTTTCTACAAGTAGCAGCTCGGCTACTGTTCCTGTAACGATTCATTGCGCTCACCACAATTTAGGTGTTTCGAAAAACATTGCTAGTTTTGTAATTCCTCTAGGATCGACCATTAATATGAATGGGACCGCAATCTTTCAAGGAATAGCTGCAGTTTTTGTAGCTCAAATGTATGGAATTGATCTTGGACTGCAAAATTTAATTATTATTGTTGTAACCGCAACTTTATCTGCTATAGGAACAGCTGGAGTACCAGGGGCTGGATTTATCATCCTTTCCATGGTTTTAAAGTCTGTAGGGCTCCCTTTAGAGGGATTGGGGCTGATCCTTGCAATTGATCGTCTAAGGGATATGATCGGCACCGTTGTAAATATTGTAGGTGATGCAGTTGTTGCAGTTTATGTAGCTAAAACGGAGGGTGAACTTGATCTTGTTCAGTACAACAGCCCTGAAATTATAGCTTTAGAAAATAGTGAAGCTTTATAAAATAAGTAGGATGGAGAGAAAATGAGTGATCGTATTTTAGAAATAAAATTACCTAAGTTAGGCGAAAGCATTGTTAGTGCCACTGTTGTTCAATGGCTCAAAAAAGAGGGAGATCACGTTTCTCAAGATGAACCTATCTTAGAAGTCTCCACTGATAAAGTAAATAGTGAAATCCCTGCCCCTCAAGCAGGTGTTTTAACTGAAATCCTAGTTCAAGTTAATGAAGAAGTCGATGTGGGTGCACCTCTTGCTAAAATTTTGATTGAGAACTCAGGAGAAGTAACGCCTACCCAAACATCAAAGCCTCTGTCTTGTCAGGCTTCTAATGAAGAAAAAACAAGTTTCTTATCTCCCGCTGTTTTAAAAATGGCAAGTGAAAAAGGAATTTCATTAGATGCTGTAAGCCACATTTTAGGAACTGGACATGGCGGTCGTGTGACTAAAAGAGACCTGGAAGATTACTTAGCTAAACCTGCTGAGCCCCTAGCTCCTGAAAAAAATGACATGAGTATAGAAAAGCTTCCTATGGGTGCCGTTAGAAAGGCAATAGCAGATAACATGGTACGCTCTTTTTATGAAGCGCCACACGCTTCTTTAGTAGCCGAAGTCGACGTAACGGACCTTATGACTTATATTAAAACCAAAAGAGATGCTTTTAAAGAAGAACATGGGGTGAAGCTTACAATTACAAGTTATATTGTTCAGGCTATTACTAGCGCAATTAAGCTTTATCCTATGGTGAATGCTTCTATTGATAAAGATACGATTTTAATGAAGCGTTTTATTAATATGGGAATTGCTGTAAGTATTGAAAAGGGAGTCATCGTTCCTGTTATTAAGAATTGTCAACAAAAAAAATTGCCTGAAATTGCAAAAGAAATTGTAAAACTTTCGGATAAAGCTAGAAATAATAAGCTCAAGCAAGAAGATCTTGAACTTGGAACGATCACCATGACTAATTTTGGAATGTCAGGAATGCAGATAGGGATTCCTATTATTAAGTACCCTGAAGTCGCCATTATAGGGATTGGAAGTATTCACAAAAAAGTAGCTGCTTTAGAAGATGACTCTATCGCCATTAGAAAGCATGTTTATCTTACACTGACTTTTGACCATAGACTCATTGATGGAATCTATGGAGCTAACTTTTTAAATCATGTGAAAAAATTTTTAGAGAAAGCTCCAGAATAAATTATTAGCTTATAGCCTTAAATGCGGCCTTTAAATTTACATTTAATTTTTCTAAGAATTGCTGCGTGGTTAAAGCAGGTGCATTTGGGCCTATTAAGCGAGCTAAATCTTTTGTCATATCTCCATTTTCTACTGTTTCTATACAAACCTTCTCAAGTGTTTCAGCAAAACGTATGAGTTTGTCATTTTGATCAAACCGTCCTCTATGAGAGAGTGCTTGAGTCCAAGCAAAAATAGAAGCAATAGGGTTGGTGGAAGTTTCTTTTCCTTGCTGGTGCTGGCGAAAGTGCCTAGTCACTGTTCCGTGCGCTGCTTCTGCTTCAATAGTATTTCCATCTGGTGTCATTAAAACAGAGGTCATTAGCCCTAAAGAGCCGAATCCTTGAGCTACTGTATCTGATTGAACATCTCCGTCGTAGTTCTTACAAGCCCAAACGTAGCCACCTTGCCATTTCAATGCGCAAGCTACCATGTCATCAATAAGTCTATGCTCATAGTGGATGCCTTTCTCTTCAAACTGGCTTTTAAATTCATTTTTATAAATATCTTGGAAGAGTTCTTTAAAACGTCCATCATAAGATTTTAAAATGGTGTTTTTTGTAGATAGATAGACTGGCCAGCCAAGCTCTAATCCATAATGAAAAGAAGCTCTAGCAAATCCTTTAATGGATTCATCAAGGTTGTACATAGCCATTGCAATGCCACTTTCCTTGAAATCTAAAACTTCTTCTACTTGAGGCTTTGATCCATCTGCAGGAGTAAAAATAAGTTCCAATTTGCCGGGCTTGGAAATACGCATTTCATGAGCTCTATACTGGTCTCCAAAAGCGTGACGACCAATCACAATAGGCTTGTCCCAACCTTTCACCAAACGAGGGATATTCTTACAAATAATAGGCTGTCTAAAAATGGTCCCTCCTAAAATGTTTCGTATGGTGCCATTAGGGGAGCGCCACATTTTCTTAAGACCAAATTCCTCAACTCTCTCTTCATCGGGAGTAATCGTTGCGCACTTAACTCCAACTCCATACTTTTGGATGGCGCGGGCAGCGTCTACAGTAATTTGATCATCAGTTGCATCTCTAGATTGGACACTTAGATCGTAATATTTTAAATCAATATCTAAGTAGGGCAAAATGAGCTTTTCTTTGATGAATTTCCAAATAATGCGAGTCATTTCATCGCCATCCAGTTCTACAATAGAATTTTTTACTTTAATTTTTTCCATAGGGGAGATCCTTTTGGGTAGGCTAAGAATTTAAAAATTGATAGTATCCAAACTTCTTTTTTTACTAAATTTCAAAGAATTTGAAGTAGGAGTACTGGTTTGAAACAATATCAATTAGATGATTTTTTTAAAGCACAAAAAAAATCTTTAGGCTACTTTTTTGATCATGTTGACTTAAAGAATGCCGAAAAGCTCTTAGAACTACTTTCAAAAGTTAAAGGAACCATTTTCTTTACGGGGGTTGGAAAGAGTGGTTTCATTGCTCAAAAAATAACCGCTTCTTTCGTATCTCTTGGTATAAAGGCTCATTTTTTATCTCCAGTAGATGCACTGCACGGTGATCTAGGAATCATAGACAAAGAGGATCTTTTAGTCTTTTTTAGTAAAAGTGGAGAGAGTGAAGAAATTCTAAATCTAATTCCCTTCGTTAGAAATCGAGAAGTGAAGTTGGTTGCGCTTGTTTCCGAAGTAAATAGTCGCTTAGCAAAAGCGAGTGATTTTGTGATGACTCTCCCTATGGATAAGGAGCTTTGCCCCCATAATATTGTGCCCACAACTTCTACAGAGATACAACTCATCTTTGGAGATATTTTAACGGTTGCCCTCATGCAAAAAAAAGAGCTTACTCTAGATGAATTTGCGCTGAATCATCCTGGAGGTAAAATAGGGAAAAGACTCAGTATTCGAGTAAAGGATTTAATGCTCACGGGAAAACAACTGCCCTTCTGTCATCCTGAAGACAAGCTAATGGAAGTTTTAAACGAGCTCTCAGAGAAGAGATGCGGTTGTCTTCTCATAGTTAATGACCGGCACCATCTACAGGGAATTTTTACAGATGGGGACTTAAGAAGAGCACTTGAAACGCATGGTCCAAAAGTATTTGATCTGAAGCTTAGTGATCTTCAAACGTCACAACCTAAAATGATCCAACCTTTGAAGCTTGCTTGGGAAGCAATGCAGATGATGGAATCCGATCAAAAGCGTCCGGTTATGGTTTTACCTGTTGTCGATGAAGAGAACGTAGTCAAAGGGCTGATCAAGATGCACGATATTCTCCAGTCTGGATTGGGCTAGGGTTCAACTTTAGTGTCGAGATATAGTTGTTAACTTTTTATTTGATATTTTGGTATATTCTTTTTCAAAAACGGGAGAAAAAAAATGCCTAAATGTTATTCGTTAGATTTACGTGAAAGTGTTCTAAAGCATCTGAGTAAAAACCCT
>Ga0208770_1001143_pt1 | contig 13810 bp, 12 predicted proteins | sample AntAceMetag02UK9_FD_184771 | JGI IMG/M metagenome (GOLD analysis project Ga0208770, IMG submission 184771) | Saline lake microbial communities from Ace Lake, Antarctica - Antarctic Ace Lake Metagenome 02UK9 (SPAdes) (version 2) | ecosystem: Environmental > Aquatic > Non-marine Saline and...
TAACGCATAGATTAACAGCACTTCTTCAATATATGACACTTTTGTTGTTAATTTTTAATAAAAACTTGTATTAACAGGGATTTTAAGTCCTTTGTGTCTACCATTCCACCACGAGGGCCATTGTTACTCAACAATCTACAATCGTTGTTATACTTAAATAATTTAAGATCACAAAGTTTTTTTTTGAAGTCCAGAGAGATCCAGAAGTAAATCTGGTCGTCTTTTGGTCGTCTTTTGGAAATTTGTTGGGCTGTTGAAGATAGGATTTTAGCAAAACTTATGGATCAACAGCCCTAGTAACTCTTTAGACAAGAATTATTATTAATGCACTTATCAATATAAATATTATTCTATTTAATTACAACTGTCGTAAGTCCTTTAAAAATCCTTTAATAGTATGGACCCCAACTATCTTTTTTATTTTTAGTTTCATACTCGTCATACTCATCCTTTTTCTTCGGTTCTAATTCAGTCCATTTAGTGGAGTGCTTAACATACACTGTTTGTGGTCCTGTAATCATGCCTCCGTAATTCTTTGGGATAGACATTGAGATATCTCTTTGTACTTTTTGTCTTTGTTGTTGTTGCCACTTGTCAAACCCAGTGACATACTCTTCGGCAACTATGGGATCTACTTTCTTTTGTAATGAGATTAACTTCTTGATCTCATTATGTTGTCTAAATGCTTCATTGGGATAGTGGGCCTTCTCATGGTTTCCCCTATTGATTTTCCTTTTGTTGACTGCAGGTGTACCCATATATCGACCATGGTTTTCACGCAGTGCCTCTTGAGGTCTAAAAAAGTATTGGCCATTGCGTACCACATATTGATCCCTATAGTTTCCTCTTCGCATAGCTTGTTTGACTGAACCTATGGTTTTACCAATAGTTTTCGCAAAGGCACTCCTGGTTAATCTAAACTGACTGTCATTCATAAGGGTAACTTTAAGGTAATTTGTATAATGATCATTGTACCCATTGGCTGGCACGCATTCAACCAAGCTGTGTCCTTTAAGTATTCCGCCCACCAGACCAGACCGACCACCTATATTGATAAGGTTTAGTAAGCGTAGGGGTCCCGGCAAATAGATATTTAACAAGGCTTAAAAGGGGGCGGTCGTGTGGGAGGTCTTTAGGTACCAAATCTTACCCTTTAGACTTGGATCTGGACATTTAGAGGCGGCAGAAAGTTATTTGGTTTTAAAATGGAGATCTAAAAATATTTAACTACGAACATAGAAAACCCAAATATGGATTCCATCTCTAGCCGTTTAGTGCTCGCTTTTATTTGTAAGGAGCGTCTACGAATGACCTCGCAAAGTTAGAAAGAACTTTGAACCTATTGGTCATTTTACCACAATTATAATTATGAGATCAATAAAAAAAATTAAAACCAACTAAAAATACTAAAGAAAATAAATTACGTTTTGTTACGGTGAGTTAACCAAACTTGTCTTAAAAACAATACTTTGCTATAATCATATGCAAAATAATAAAAAAAAGATTATTTATTATAGTGGATTTTCAATGATACCGCCTGAAAGTGTTGAGTTATTAGAAAATAACAAAGGAAGGATAAACACTCCTACCTCTGAAGAAAGTATTGTTGATATCAAAGATTATAAAATATTATCTTTCTAGGACAGGATAGATGAAATGGGAGTATGGGATTGGCACCCTAAATACCCAGTAAAAAAAACCAACACGAAGTCACGGATGGTTACAGCTGGACATTAAAGCTAAGAAACAGAAATGGCCAATCCAAACACTGTAGTGGCTATGAGGGTTTTCCTAGAAAATTTAAGGATCTTATGAAAGAATTAAATACTCTATTTGGTTCAAAAATAGGAATTTAGTTAATCATTATTTATATTTCCAATCATTAATTCATTCTAAAGAACTCTACAAAAATCACTCTAGTTTGCATCTTAAATCAAAGTCTTTGGCAAATAAAGAAAATGCTTGTAGAAATAATATAGAATAAATATTCTAAAGAAATTAAACAATTAATTAATAAAATTAAAGAATTGAAAAATTTTATAACTTAAAAAATAAAATAAATTGTATAAAAAATCAACAAAACCAACAAGAAAAAGCAATCGATAAAATGCTAAAGAATATGATATAGAATTATCATCAATAAATTATGCAAAAAAAGAAAACATTTTTTAAAAATAAAGAAAAAATTTTGTGGGTAAATAAAAAATTACCCAAGCAAAATAGCCCACTAAGAGTGGGAAGTCTTTTTTCTGGAATTGGTGCTTTTGAACAGGCATTAAAAATATTGAATATAAAGTACAAAACTGTTTTTGCCTCAGATAACGACCCTTTTGTTAAACAAAGTTATTTCGCAAATTATAATATTAATGAAAATCAATGGTTTGATGATGTGGAAAAAATTAATGGTCCAAAGTTTAAAGGTAAAATTGATTTATTGGTAGGTGGGGCCCCATGCCAGTCCTTTTCAATGATTGGAAAAAGGAAAGGTTTAAATGATGACAGGGGAAATTTAACACTTCATTTCATAAAAAAAGTTAATCAAATAAAACCAGAAATATTTATTTTTGAAAATGTTAAAGCAATTATGAATGTGGATAGTGGATTGGTATGGAAAACTCTTACTGCCCTTTTTAAAAAAACTGGTTACAGTATTCACTACGATTTATTAAATGCAAAAAATTATGGCATACCTCAAAACAGAGAAAGGTTATTTCTAATTGGATTTAAAAATCACAATGAATTTCAATTTCCTAAAGAAATTAAGCTTAAAAAAACAATGCAAGATTTATTGGAAGATAGTTATGATGAAACTTTTAATTTACCCCCAAAGGGAATTGCTTTTGTTACAAAAGAAAAAAATATAAAAAAGAGATACACACAAATTGATGGAAAAATTGCATTATGTCAAAAACGAAATCAACAATTTAATTGGCACGGTGATTTTGTAAAAATTAAAAATGAAGAGTTAAAAAAATATATTTTATCTGAAAAAGTAAAACAATATGTATTAAGCTCAGGTACTAAAAATTTTTATTCCAAACCTGAAATTGATTTAAAAATTGCAAGACCTTTAGTTTCTACCATGCACAAGATGCATAGATCAGGAGTAGACAACTACATATCTGTAAACAAAGAAAAGATCAGAAAACTAACACCAAAAGAGTGTCTGCGACTGATGGGATTTCCTGATCATTTTAAGCAAGTAGTTTCCAATACGCAGATGTACAGACAGGCAGGGAACAGCATTGTAGTTAATAAAATCATTGCTTTATACAAGGCGATGGAAATTACGAAATTTACAAAAAAAATAGATGAATGAAATAATCTGTAATATTTCAGATTCATTTGTAGCAATTCCACAGAAGCTTAAGGGAACTAGAGGCTCCGGTGAGCGCTGGTTATATATTGCGCAAGAAAAAGAGATAGACCAGATAAAAGAATTTTTTTCTGATTTTAGAGAAAGCAATGAATATTTTTTTTCAAAAAACAATCTTGAACAGTACATGCAAGACACTCAACACGAGTATAAACATCAAAAACAAATTTATCTAGATTCCAGAAGTAATACTAATACTCGAGGATATAGAAAAAATATTTTTTTAGATTATCACTCTAATTGTCAAAAAATTAAAGATCTAAACACTTATTGGGTTTTTAAAAACTTGGAAGAACGTGTGGATGGTGGGAGGTTCTATATTAAGCCAAAAGAACTAAATGAAAAAGAGCCTGCGTGGACATTTGTAAGAAATATTTTGTTACCAGTAATATCGAAAATTCATATCTTAAAAAAACCTGATGGTGATAGATATAGATATGAATTTAAATTATATTTTAATTACAAAGATCATTATGAACTTTTAAATCCAAATAATATAAATTTTATAAATTATATAGAAGAAGAAATTAAGAAAAAACACGGCGTTAATAACCTTGCTAGTAAAAGATTAATTGAAGCAAGAAACGGACAGGGGTATTTCCGAAAACAACTATTTCAACGAACTAACTGCTGCTTGATTACTGGCATAAGTAATCCGGTCTATTTAGAAGCAGCCCATATTAAACCTTGGTCTAGATCAAATGATGATGAAAAACTAGATTCAAAAAATGGTATTTTTTTAACACCAAACTGTCATCAGCTATTTGACAATGGAATAATTACTTTCACAAAAGAAGGCAAGCTAATAAAATCTGATCGGATTAAAAAAAATATTTTAGATATTTTGTTAATAGAAAATAAAAAAGTGGACAGATCTATTTTATTAGATGTAAAAACTACAGAATATATGAATTGGCACAAAGAAAATATTTATGAAAAATTATAAATTTAAAGATCTAGACCAGTCTCTTGCCTAAAGTATACATTGTTAGCTCTAAAAGGAGTTATTATATCATCATCAGTTTTTGGAAAGCTAATACATAAGGAAAAAATTGCTTTTCGGGATTTAATTTTTTCATTCACATTATTCGGTTTAAAATTTTTTTTAAAAATTTTCCAAGCATTTTTTTCGTTGGGATAAATATCGTGTAGTAATTTATCATCTATAGGCAGTATTGGATAAATTAGTAACAAACCTTTTTGTTCCGACCTCTTTCTTCTTAGCTCATATGAAAAACTCATTTGATCAATGAGGCTTGCTGTTTGTTTGATTTGGCCACAAACATCTTGAAAATCTTCTTTTGAAATATCCATATATTCATGAGTTGGATCCCAAATAACTTGGTGACAAATTTTTGTTACATCAGTAGTTTTTCTTGGCATTCTATAGGCTAAATTAATTTTTTTATCGCCGATCTCTATTTCTCGACCCGATGCTCCATTTGCAATTAAAGCTACATCCCATTGAATTAGCTGGTTTCTTTTATTTGCTTTTTGAATAAAATTGGACATTAGCTCACACCTAAAATTGCTATCCTGATGCTCATTAAACGATTCAAGAAAATTAATAATTTTTTCACTTTTTGTATTTTTCCAAAGATATCCTGGATTAATATTGATTTGCACATTCTCTCTTTTTTTATTTTTTGGATTGTATTTAGTTCCTAAGTCTTTCTTGATTCCATTTTCATTTTCAACTCCTAATGATTTTATAAAATTATCAGTTAAATCAAAATTTTTTAAAACCTCTTCTTTTTCCCATTTTGATGTTACCATTTGCGTACCGTGCAATGAAAAATTTACATTTCCTTCATAGCTATCTTTCATTTTTAGCTTTGAAGTTATTAACATCCCAGGAGAGGTGTGCACATAAAGCCCAAATTCTTTAGGAGTTTTGTTTAATTTTTGCATTACTCTAATTCTTGCTCTAAGCTGCTCGCTTGCAATATTTATTTGAACGAAACTTTCCAAAAGATCATTGCTAGTATAAAGTCTACATAAATCTTCATAACCGTCTCTATAGCCAAACCATCGACCCATTTGCATTAATGTATCGTACATTTTTGAACATCTTAAAAAATAAGTTGTAGACAGGCCTTCAAAAGTAACTCCTCTTGACAATTTGTCACCTCCAATCACAATAGTGGTTAGGCCATGTCCGTATTGTTTTTTATATTTTTCATACTCCGGTTTTTGTCCGCCGCGTCCGCTCATTCTATAAATATTTCTTGAAATCTCTCCGATTAAAAATTGAAAACCTTTTTCATGATGTTTTAATTCTTCAAATGTAATTGTATTTGTTTCTTTGTTCACAACTTCTTTTGTATATTGATAAAAATAGTTTTCATAAATGAATTTCAAGCTTTCATAAAAAAATTCTTTTGAATCATCCTCTTCTACAATTTCTTTAATGATCTCTATTAAATCTATTAATTCTACTTCAATTTTTTTTTGAACATCAATAAACTTTGAAACATGGATAAGCATGGACTTGTGCTGAAAAATTTGTTGATATGATCTAACGTTTCTAACAGCGGAACTTATTATAAAAGACATTACCGAATGAATCATGCTGGGAGATAAATCTAGATTTTTATTCTTTTTTTTAAAAAATATTTCTTCTATTTTTAAGTAAAAAGATAAAGTTTTTTCATCCAAGTTATGATCGACTGGATGCTTGCTAGAGTCATACACTGGATTATGACCTGATCCGTGTTTTGGTGGAATCCACCCTTTTGAACAGTTTATATTATTTGGTTCTTCGCAAAAATCATTAACCTCAACTAAAAAATTGCTCTGACTAACTGTTTCTACATCTTCATCATTTTCACTTTTGCCAAATAAGGCCGACAAACCAAGATGGTTACTTGGTGACTGTATGTCAAACATAAAGCTTTTTGGAAATAAATCTTCTCCATAATTTTCTGCATATCTTTCATCGTGCTGAAATATGTTTGCAAATGGAGTTGCCGTATATCCAACATAGCACCTTCTTGAAAAGCACATTAATAACTTTCTGATTAATCCATTGATAGTTTTTGGATCATATTCTTCTATAAAATTACCCTTTTCATCCCTAGGGATGTCTCCAGTATCAACAGTAGAATGATCGCACTCATCATCTACAACCAATATTGGAAACCTTTCCATAAAAGGAGTCTGTGTTGTATTTGTATTTAATTTTTTTTCAAAACCTGAAGCGCCATTTTTGCATTGTGGATGTGTAGTAATCCATTGAATAAGTCTTTCTAAAGGTGTTTTATTTTTTTTTACAACAAAAACAAAAGAAGTTTCGTCATCTTTTTGAATGTTTAGTGTTGGTATTTTTTTAATACTATCTTTATTGAAATCTCCATTAATATCGTTAACTGTTCCGGATATTGGGGGTTGAAAATTATCGTTAAAATTATTTACTCGCAAAGCTCCTAATGAATTAGTTACTTTTGAATCATCCATTAAATGAAATGTTTTTAGACCCGTATAACCTTCGTCCACTCGTTCTTGTGTTTGCTGGCGCAAGTCATTATTGGATCCAGACAATATAACAATAAATTTATAACCAGAATCTCTAGCTTTATTAATAAGACCTATAATATTTGCTGTTTTTCCAGATTGAACACTTCCTATTACCATTCCCCTTCGATCCCACGTCCCTTCTCTCAATGGATTTTCTATTGAAGAAAGTATGCTGTCTGTCGTTTTATCCAAATCATCCAAACTTTGTGGGGAGAAATTTCCTGATTTTTGTAAATATTTTTTATAAACTGACCAAAATGGTTTGTTTTCAACAATATCTTTCTGAAACCAATCTTCATGATCCGTATTGTCCATCAATGAAGCGAAATCACCATTTTCTGTTACAAACCTATTATAAAACTCACCAGTAAGCTCGTTAATTAGATTTGTTTTTTTTATTAGAGTTGGAAGCTTGTCTTCAATTTCTTTTTTTACTTTTTGGTTTACGTTTTCTTTTGTTAGTTTTCCTCTATTGAGCAACAAAGTACACTCTACTTGCAAAATTTCTTTAATAGCTTTTAAAATATTTTCGTTTATCAGCTTATAATCCTCCAGCCAATATCTGCTCTATAGTATTTTTCTGACCAATTAATTTTTTCCAGCATTTTATTAGCTCTATTTCTAGCGTCTTTAAATGTTTTACCTAAGCATGTTGCATTTAAAACCCTTCCACCGTTTGATAAAATTATACCATTTTTAAGAACTGTTCCAGCATGAAAAAGCTGATTTTTCTTATCATTATTGATTTTATCAATCTCTTTTATTTCAACATGATTTTTATACTCATTTGGATATCCTTTCGATGAAGCCACTACAGTCACACATGGCTCTTCCTTCCAAAATATTTTATTGTTATTTAAATTTTTATTTTTTACAGATAATAGCAAATCTAATAAATCATTTTCTAATCGCATCATTAAGACCTGACATTCTGGATCACCAAATCGAATATTGTATTCAATTAATTTAACATTTCCATCTTTTATCATCAATCCGGCATACAAAATTCCAACAAAACTACAACCGATTTCACTCATTCCTTTAATCGCAGGTTCTATTATTAACTTTTGAATTTTTTTTTCTATAGTGTCGTTAATTAATAGTGAGGGAGAGTAGGCTCCCATACCACCTGTATTAGGTCCTGTGTCTCCTTCTCCCACTCTCTTGTGATCTTGCGCGGTTCCAATTGGTAAATAATTTTTGCCATCTGTAATAACAAAATAACTTGCCTCTTCGCCTTCTAAAAATTCTTCAATAATTAGTTTTTTGGATGTTTTGAATTTTCCCTCCAAAATATCTTTAGCGTGTATTAATGAATCTTCTTTTGTATAACATACGGTAACCCCCTTTCCTGCAGCTAATCCATCTGACTTAATTACTAATGGGTGTTTGTTGTTGTTTATAAAATTTTTAGCAGATTCTATGTCCTGAAATTCTTCATATTGGGCAGTGGGAATATTAAAATCAGCACATAACTTTTTCATAAAAGCCTTGGATCCTTCTAGTTGAGAAGCTTCTTTGCTTGGGCCAAAAACAAAAATGTTTCTTTCAGATAAGAAGTTTACAATACCAGCCACCAAAGGTATCTCGGGTCCTACAAAAACTATGCTTATGTTTAGTTCAATAATTTTTTTATATAAAATTTCAAAGTCTAGGTAATCAATATTTAAATTTTTACATATAACTTCTGTTCCAGCATTTCCTGGAATGCAATAAAGGTTTTTAATTTTTTTGGATTGTAAAAATTTATAACACAATGCATGTTCCCGACCTCCACTGCCAATTACAGCTAAATTCATAATATTTTATTTTTGGTATTTTTTTCAACTAATGTTAAGTAAGGCTTTCTAATTCTTTTAAGCTCTAGAGAACCTTTTGCTATATCTAGATTAACATCTACTTCGTATTTCTCATCTGTTTCTTCTTTGAAATCTTTAATAACACCATCTAATTCATCTAAATCGGATAATTTAGTAGTATTCTTATCAAGCTCTATGCTCAAACCTTTGATCTTATTTTTAAGTTTTTTAAGCTCCTGTATTTTTTTCATATTTTTTTATGTTCCTAGAATCTTCTTCTATTCCTTTTATTTACTAATAGTATAAGCAAATAAATATTCTTTCTAGAGACGCTAAGTTGGCCTTGTAAGGCTAACTACAAGCAATAGATCAGTCTTTAGCCCTTATTGTAAAAAGAGTATTTTAGGTACAGATCATCAAAGGTTTTTTTTGGCAAGTTGTGTAATGTACTCAAGGGTGATGTTGTTAATTCCAGATTCTACCTCGATTAAATTGGTAAAGGGTTCTTTGTTATTAAGATACTCATTCAAAGCAAACGTCCAAGTAGCATTTCTAGATAAGCTAGTTTTATGAACATTAACAAGTTCTAATTTTTTTTCATGAAAAATTTTATGGTCGAAGTCTCCTTCTTGTTTTTCTGCTATTTTTAGATCACTTTTGGTTGTTGCTGCAAATATGTTTGAAGTATAAAATATATTGTAAGAAAACGGAGTGTAATTACAATTCAACACTTTACCATCTTTATTTATTTTTATGTATAAAGATTACAGTACAACATTAAATATAATATTATGGATTAGCGTTTTGCTAGATGTTGCTTTTTTTGTTTCTTGGGTAAAAAAAGGTTTTTTTGAGACCCCGACTATTCTCTTATTGTTATTAGCAATTATCACTTTGATTTGGGGCCACTATGTTTATAAGGATAAATTAAAAATGAACTTAGAAAATGAAAAATTTTCTAAAAAAGACTTCAAAAATGAGGATGGGAAAAACTGATAACTAAGTAATTATTTTTAATTTAATATCATTTTAGAATTCCATTATTGTTTTAATTGTTTATCTCCATCTGATAAATTTATAGTTTTCTTCATACCGCTAAGATCAATTAAATATTTGAGTAGATAATATAGATTCAATGTATCTTTTGAACAATACTCTTTCAAAAGAGTTGATTGTCTTTTGATTTCTACTTTACTAGTGTTTTTTTCAGTACAAATAAACCATGCCAACTGGGCTCCATTACCATCATTTATTACATCTAACTCATTGTAGCCAACAGAGTCAGGTACTGCCTTCACAATATCTTTTAAGCTCCAAGATCCGTTCATTTTTGGATCGTAGAAATTTTCTCTAGTAATTTCTAAAGTATCTTTTATCCTTTTAATTACACTATCCATTCCATTCTTCAGATCTTTTAAATATTCTTTCTCCATCAGCCCTTTTAAAATAGCCTTTTCATAACCTGCGTTATGAACAAATATTGTTCCTTTTGCGCCTATAGCTTTCAAAAGACTTTCAGTAAATTTTCGTTCTATATCCTGACTTGAAAAATCTAAAAAAAAATCTCCCTCTATTGATGAGATATCTTTTTCAAAACCTTCCCATTTGTGCAAAGACCATTGAAAGGGTAATTTTTCAAAAGGCTTGGTTCCAATAATGATAGGCTTTGTTTGCTGAGCTGTTTCAAAGTCTAAAAAATAAACTGGAAAATCAAATGCTAAACTATCTTTTAAATTGGAATTAACCCATTTCTTATTGTCTTTATGAGCATCTTGAATTATTTTTTGAAAATTAATTGCATAACCTTTTCGTTTTACGTTTAAGTATTTCAAAGGGACATCTTGCAAGTCTACAATATTTTTCTCCTCGCAGTACTCTCTTAGCTCTTTGCTTAAATATGGTATAATTTTATACGAAGCCAAATCAGATCTTGGCAGTAAAGTAATACATCTGCTTTTATATTCGCATTTATAAGGTTTGTTACACTTCTTCTCCTCCATTGCTACAACAGGAATCGGTGTACTTAGCTCTCCCATTTTCTTTAATTCGTCAATGTCAGCAAATATTTTTTTTGCTTCTAATTCCAATTCTTCATTATCGATCTGCACTTCATTAACTAAATCTTTATAATCTTCATGTCCAAGGTAAATAAATTCTGAATTAATGAGAATTATCTTAACACTAGCCAAGTTAACTCCACAAGAATTCACCACAAAATATTGTATTGCAATATCAGGTATGTGTTGCTTTTTCTTTTCTCTAGAAGCTTTAGCTTCCAAAAGTTCCCAGCCATTCTTTGTTCTTTTTAAAACATCTGTTCTTACCAGGATATCCTCATGCATAAATGCAGCTTCGTAAATTATATTTACATCTTTGGAACTAAGAGCTTCTTTTGTTTTTTGAATAGCATCGGAAATGTCTTTAACCTCCGACAAATCCAGTCCTTTTCCATATATATTTTTTATAACTTCCCCAAATCGATTACCTGCTCTAACTGCATATTCATCTTTTTGTTTAGCTGGGGGATAAAAATCATACCAAAGCTTTTTCTGGCATCTTAGACCACTATTAATTTTCGTTTTGGTTAAAGTATAATTGTTATCACTTAAGTGTTCGTTATGTTTGTCAGGATTTCCGTTAAACCAATTGCAAGTTATGCTTTTTTCGTTCAGTGCTTTTCCTGTTCCACGGCCATGTGGAAGATCATAATCCATTTCGCCTTTATAAATAAATCCATCGTCGTAGTGGATTTCTCCTTTTTTAAGATGAGTTCTCTCACCATGCACATTTTTACTCCAACTTGAGTAACCTTCGTAAATTATTTTTTTAATCCCTTCTCGGTCGGAATATTCAATTAATGATGGATTTTCTACTTCACCTTCTAAAAGAGTTCCATCATCGAAAGTTCCTTTTACGTAACCAAAATAATTGTTATTTCTTAAATCTTTTTCTGTTCTGTAATAGAGTTCTTCTCCTTTGCCAGATATCCCTACTTCACAGATATCCTTTTCTTCATCAAATCTCCACTTACCAACCTCCTTCCTAATATAATTAGACTCGGAAGTGGTGTCTGATCCTTCTATTAAATATCCCTTTTTAAATATTCCTTCTTCAATTTGCCAAAAACGTTTTTCTCCCTTTTCTCCATTTGAATGTGTGAAAGTTCCCTTCCCATTTCTCACATCATCTTTCCATTCTCCAATATATTTGTGACCACCAGCATATAGGAGCGTTCCTAGACCATGCGATTTTCCGTCTTTCCATTCACCAATATACTTATCTCCATTTACGTATGTGACAGTGCCCAGACCGTTTCTTTTGTCGTCTTTCCATTCACCAATATATTTATCTCCATCCGCCCATGTGTAAGTTCCTTTGCCCGAGTATTCGTTATTCTTAAATTGACCAACATATTTTTCACCATTTACGAACGTTAAAGTTCCTTTTCCATTTCTCTGATTATTTTTAAATTGTCCAACATATTTATCTCCATCTGTGCTCGTTACAGTTCCTTTTCTAGAACCTGTTAGTCTAATAATTCCTCCTTGAACTTCGTCTAATCTAAATTTCCTTACATCATTCTCTCGCAAAAAAGGCTCGGCAGCAACCCACTTCTGATTAACTTTTTCTCTAATATATTCATTTCTAACTTTGATTTGGTCTTCCAAAAGATTTAAAGATTTTTCGGGGGGAGGAGTTTGTTCGCTTATTTTTAATAAATCATATGAATCATTGCCTGGGTTTCTAGGATCCATTTGAAAACTAATTAAAATAATTAGATTATGTTTCTTGCAATAGATTTCATAAGCTTGGACTCTGGGTCTGACAAAAATAGGAGGGTCATCTTCTTCAAGAAAAACATAATATTCATTGATAGAAAAATGATCGCTTAAATTTCTAAAAAATTCTCCAGACTCTAATAATTCTAATATTAAGTAATCAAAGTTTGAATTTAAGTCATATAATTCTTCTGACTCTGAATAATCATCAACACACTCCTCTTTTATTTCATCAATAAAATCAAAAAGATTATTGCCAGCTATGTCTTTGCTATTTTTATTCCAGGGTTTAAATTCTTTTTTTAATTTTTCAATAAATTTATCAGCATTGAAATTCTGATAAAAATAATCAATTGTTTTCATTTAATCACCCGTATCATTTCTGATCTTCTCTTTGCGTCATATTCTGCTTTTCTATCTGTGTTGTAATGGTCGAGCGTCAATTTTGTTAACAAAACTCTTAGGGTAAGATAGCATTCATCTCTGATTGTTAAATCTTTTTTTCTACTTGGGAATTTGCAATAGTAGTTCAAGGTATGTACTGCTTTGGTACCCTGATGTCTGTTAACTATTTCTAATAATGCTTTATCTATTTTTTTAATAAAAATAAATTTTTCGCTAAAACTCAAATTGTGCATAGCAAGTAAGATTCTATCTCTAAAGTGCTGAAAGCCCTTTGAAACAAACTTTTCAATCTTTGGTGTATTTTTTAAAATTGGTATTTCGTCTATTTTCGTTTCAGATATTTTGTCCATTAATGAATATTTTTAATATATTCTTTATGATCATCATTAACTAACCTCGCATAAGACAATCTCATAAGATCTAATACATGGGGAAAATCATCTATATTTCTTTTATCAGAATTAAGCCAAGGTACTTTTCTTCTTGGTATTTTTAGATCCTCCAATACAAATTCATCAATTAATCTTAAAATTTGATTTCGATCTTTAACTGATAATCTAGAAAACATGGCCGTTATCATTCTAGATGCTTGATCGGTCGTTACTTTCTCTTTTGTTTTAAACATACTTTCTCCTAACTTAAAATTAGTAGAAACACTGGATGTAAAAGATTATTGTTGGTATTTAAACCAAAGAAAATAATAGTCTCGAACATCTTGCGTCGCACTCTATTATAATAGCTTCGAACATCCTGCGTCGCATTTCTATCAATTAAAATACTACAGCAGACCAAATAGTTTGTAAAGCTGTAATTAAGATTAAATACTATTTAAAAGGGACCCATAACCTTTCTCAAATCCGAAAGTTCTTAAACACCCTCCACCCCCTGAAATCAAAAAATATGGTACCTAAATCTTAGCCTTTAGAGTTGGATCT